>OJNQ01001923.1_pt1 | contig 14071 bp, 7 predicted proteins | sample 1597621 | NCBI WGS metagenome assembly OJNQ01 (sample SAMEA2452137, study PRJEB22498) | human gut metagenome | reverse complement strand
CATGGACCACCTGGCAGGCTGGGGCGTTGGTTTACGCTACGCCAAACCCGGCGACTGGTATGCCCAGCTTGATTACGCCCGCAAGATTGACGCGCGCCCCGACCGCATTGAGCGCGACGACCACGACGGCAGGCTGTGGTTCCAGCTTTATAAAATGTTTTAAATTAGGAGGCTGCATAAATGAGTATGAGAAAACAAAAACAATTAACCCGTAGCATTCATATGTTCCTTATTGCAGGGGCTGTAGCAGCCTTTATGGCACCGCCGGTATATGCTGTGCCTGCTAATACACAATTGCCAACAAATGGTAATTTTTTGCATGGCGGAAATATCTCTAACATTACCCAAAACAATAATACTATGAATATTAGCCAGAATGAGGCTAATGCTGTAATAAAATGGGATAATTTTAGTATTGGTTCAGATGCGACCGTTAATTTTACCGGAACGAATAATAATGAGTCTGCTTTTAATACTTTAAACTATGTGAATAGTGGTAAAGTGTCTGAAATTTACGGTCAAATGAATGCCGCTAACGGTAATATATATGTTGTTAATACTGCCGGTGTGCAGATTGGTGCTTCTGCACAGATTAATGTTGGTAGTTTATATGTATCCAATAAAGATCTTGGTATTGATGAAAATACTAAATGGAATGAAAACAATCTTAACTTTAATAATTTGCTTGCAAATGGTAAAACTACTAACGCTGAGCTGATGAGTCTTGGTGGTATTGTTACGCCCGGAAACGTAACTTTTGATGGCGACAGAATTGTTATTGATACTGACCATTTGTATACCAACACTAATGGCACATCAATGAATACTGATAATAACCTTATTATTAAGACTACAGATGCAGATAATGTAGTATTGGGTTATACTGCTTTTGATAGTGCTAATAATACATATGCAAACGCAAATGAAAAATTTTTTACTGTTTCAGAAGATGGAAAAACTGAAAAGGTAAAAGGCTATATGTGGGTAGAAAACCTGCTGCAATTGCAGGCTATGGAAACCAAATTGGATGGTTATTATGCTTTGCGTAACAGTATTGATGCCAATTACAGTGCTGACGGCAATTATTATTACCCAGTTAATGATACCGATGACAAAAAAGGTTTTGCTTCTATTGGTGACAGTAGCAATAAATTTACCGGATGTTTTGATGGTTTGGGCTATGATATTTTTGACCTGAATATCAAACGTGCGGATGAGGATTATGTTGGCCTTTTTGGCTATGCTGAAGGTGCTGTTATCCGTAACTTTACATTAAATTCCGGTTCTGTTACGGGTGGCAGCAATACCGGTGCGGCAGTAGGTAAAGCAGTAAACAGTACGGTTGAAAATATTATTAATACTGCTGATGTAAACGGTAATAGTACGGATTTAACTGGCGGCACCGGCGGTATTGTCGGCACTGCGGATGGCACTGCTATCAGCGGGCTTATTAATACCGGTACTATTAATGGCGTTAATAATGTTGGTGGCATTGTAGGCAATATCACTGGTGGTTCTATTAGCGGTGAAACTTATAACCTTGGAGCTGTAACAGGTACTGGGCAAAATGTTGGTGGTATTGCCGGTACGGCATCAAGCACAACTATTGGTAATGATAATACTAAAGATGAAGATGCTTTTACTATTTATAACCAACTTAATGTTACCGGTGGTTATAATGTAGGCGGCATTGCAGGTAATATTAATAATACTACCGTACAGAATGTTGCCAACACCGGTACGGTTTTGGCAACCGGCTCAAAAGCGGATGACTATTCATATCATACAGCAAATATAGATGGAAAAACAGATAGTAATAATAAGCCAATATCACCTGTATACAATAATATTCAGGGTACAACTCTTGATGGCAACATTGCAACTATTAAAGTTAAAGCAGCTAATGCCGGTGGCATTGCTGGCAATGCTGCCGGTTCTAAAATTAGTAATGCCACAAATGAAGGTGATGTAACTACAACTACTACAACATCTAATAATACAGAAGTTGGTACATACTATAATGCCGGTAATGTAGGCGGAATTGTTGGCCGTGCGGAAGATACTAATATTACCAATGTGGAAAATAAAGAAAATACCGTTGCCGGTGCACATAATGTCGGCGGCGCGGTTGGTTATTTAACCGGAAAATCTACTGTTAGCGGTGCAATTAATAACGGCGGCGATATTACAGCTACAGGTGCAAGAAGAAATGATGGGAATAATAATATAAATAATGGCTTTGCACAGGAATCTGTCCGTGATAATGCCCAGGAAATTTTTAATATTGGTAATATGGGCGGCATTGTTGGCTATATGTACGGCGATGAAACTTATATTAAAGATTCTTCTAACCGTGGTACAGTACATTCTGCTTATATAACTGATCAGGATTATGTTCTTGATATTTCGGAAGCAGCTAATGCTGGCGGTGTTGTAGGTAAAATTGACCGCAGCAATACTAAACAATTGAATGATAAAAATAATATTGTAGATGCTGATGGCAACCCAGCGCAGGCAGCTGTTAGTGGTTCCTATAATACCGGTGATGTGCAGGGATACACCGGTGTAGGCGGCGTAGCCGGTTTTATGTATAATGGCGAAGTTACTGCTGCTTATAACTTGGGTAAAATAAGTGCTACGCGTAAAGCGCAACCTGAGACTATACAACCTTTAAATATGGGCGGTGTAGTTGGCGACAGTACTGAGGGCACAGATGCAAGTATTTTAGTTTATGATGTTTATAACGCAGGGCAGATCGGTGATGAAACGTATAACCTTTATGGCCGCCATGTAGGTGGTGTAGTTGGCCGTTTAAGCGGTAAAATCGAAAAAGCCTATAATACAGGTGATATTTATAATGGCTTTAACGTTGTAGGCGGTGTGGTTGGATATTGGTATAAAGGCACGATCAATAATACCTTTAATACCGGCAATATTACGGTTGTCAATAATAATAACGCACAAAGCCAGGTTGGCGGCATTGTAGGCGCGGCAGATATTTCTACCAGCGTTGGCAACAACGCAATGAAATTGAGTAATTCCTATAATTTAGGTACGTTACGCAGTTTTAGAAATTATTATGACCGTGAAAAGCCTGATGATGGCAGGAATGCGGTTGGTGGCATTGTAGGCTATGTTGTAAATTGGAATGGCACCCAAAATGCTAATTTGACTATTGACGGTGTTTATACTCTCGGCAATCTGTACGCTGCAAACCTGAAAGGGAATGTAGGAAGTACAGGTGACAGTGAAATAGGTGCCGTTGTTGGGTTAACTGATAAAAGCAGATTTTCTATCGGTGATTCCGGTGCATTTTACATTACGCCGGAAAACAATAGTTTTGCTACAGTAATTACTGCTGGTACTACTAATGATAACGGTGTCCATTCAATTGCTTTTGTTGATAGGTACAAAAAAGAGAAATATGGATCATATGAAAATAACGTAAAAACTTACACCGGCTTAATCTTCTCTACACAAACAGGTGGTTTGGTTAAAGACGATACTGATAATAACTGGCGTATTTATGATGCTGTTTATGATGAGAACGGAAAGCTTATCGGCGGTACAACGCCTATCCTCAATGCTTTTTTGCCTGACGTTGAAGATTATTTTAGCTCGAATTCGAATATGGAAGGTATTAATTCCATTCAATACGGTACGGCTTATAATCCATTATTGACTATAATTCATGCTAATCAGAATCAAAATTTAACGTACAACTGGAAAGATTTGGCTATTTCCGGTGCGGCCGGCCTTGCTGTTTACGGTGGGGGGCTTACTTTAAATAATTTTGCTTCCCTTGGCGATAACCGTTATTTTGGCGGTACAATTTATAGTGACGGTGCGCTTACTATAAATGGCAGCGGCAGCAACTATAATCTTGGTGCAGCTTCCAATCTTTATGGCTCATCAGTAACTCTTAATGCCGGTAATGGTGATGCTACAATTTATGGCAATGTAACATCAACAAATGGCGATATTAGAATTGATGGCGATAATGTGGAAATTATTGGTACGCTTAATGCCAAAGGTAAAGGAGACACAACAACTATAGTTGGTATTGATAAAAGTCCTGATCCTATTGATACGACTGATCTTAATGACCCTAATAAAAAGTTAGAAAGTATTGCCGACCGCTTCAGTTATGAAACAAATGGAGCGGATAATAATGGTAATATTACTGTTAGTGCTGATGGCACGGCAGAAATACTTTATGGGCATCTCGGTACCGGCAGCGTTTCTACTGATGGTACATTTAGTGTAGAAGGTACTAATGGCGTTTATGTTGATACAGACCTTTTGGATGTTAAAGGTAAGATCGAACTTAAATCCGCCAATGGCGAAGCGCTTTTGGATATTACCAATACTGCCAATGCACATATTACTGGTACCGACACGACTGGTAAAAACGCATTGCATCAATTTTTAAAAGACCATAATAAGGAAGCTGCAGGGATTACCATCAATGGTGCTAATGATAAAGAAAAAATTACCATTGATATGTGGGATGGCAGCAATGAATTTGACCTTGATAAATATGATGAAAATGTTAAGTTGGTTAATGCGTTGAATGCTCTTTATATAAACGGGCAAAGTGGTAACAATGCAGATTACACATATATTTGGATAAGCAATGCAGAACAGCTTAAAGGTATACAAGAATATAAAGTAGCTAATTCTAACAGTGGTATTCTTGGTTATAATTTTGCGCTTAAAAATGATATTGATGCCAGCAAGATTGATGATTATAATGCTATTGCTTCTGGTAATGGAGAAGCTTATACTGGCACCTTTGACGGGCGCGGTAACCGCATTATAGGTTTAACAGTTGGCAAAAAAGATAGTGCGACCGGTGGTGCTACTAATAATACTCCTTCCAGTGCAGGTATTTTTGGCACAGTGGGTGAAGGTGGTAAAGTAGAAGATTTGCGTGTATATGCTTCTAACTTCTATGGTAAGGATTATGCAGGTGCCGTTGCCGGAACCAATAATGGTATAATTACTGGTATTACTACACTGGGCAACCATGTCGAAGCTTTTGGCAGTGGTAATAGTATGGAGTTATTTATTAATGAAAACGGCAGCCAGGTATCCAAGCTTGTAGGCGCGGCAGGTGGTATTGCCGGTTATAATACTAATACTGGTAATATTGAAGATGTAACAGCTTCGGATTCGGTAATAGCTGGCGATGCCGAGGGCAGTGCTTCTACCGGAAATTTGAATAGTACAATCCTTGCTACGGCAGGCGGTATTGCCGGTGTTAACGATGGCAATGTAAAAAATGTTACGGCAGACAGCGCAATTACCGCTAATCAGGATACTACATACAGCCTTGGCGGTATTGCCGGTGTTAATCGCAACGGTGTTATAGATGATGCTTATAATACCGGTGTTACCCATGGTGAATATGGTGATGGCAATATAACTTCTAATAGTGTTGGTGGCATCGCCGGTGTTAATACAGGTTCAATCAGTAATGTTTATAATGGAGCTGATATAACCGGCGGCAAATATGTTGGTGGTGTAGTAGGTTACAATCATAAACTTGCAAATACAGACAAGTCCGGTGAGATTACTAACGCTGTTAATGCAGGTGATATTTTAGCTGATTTTACTTATACTGATGATCAAGGCGAACATTATTACGAATATACCGGTGGCTTGGCTGGCTATAATGCCGGCACAATCAGCGGCGGCCGTAATACCGGTGAGATTTATGGCGGCAACTATGTCGGCGGTATGGTAGGCGGTAATGCTGCTGGTGCTGAACTTACCAATCTTTCTAATTCTGTATTTGCGTCCATTACCGGCGAAAGTTATGTCGGTGGTATTGCAGGACAGAATTATGGTAGTATTAATGCCACAGATTCAGCAATAAACAACTATGGCAAAGTATATGGCCAGCATTATGTCGGTGGTATTGCAGGCGCTAATGAAAAAGGCGGTACTATTGCCAATACAATTTCCAGCATTACACTACATGTAAAAAATCCTAAAGAGAATGCTACATATTTTGGCGGTGTTGTAGGACAAAATAGTGGCACTATTAACGGTGCAACCAATAAGAGCAGTGTAGATGTGGCTGCTGAGGGTGCAACATATGTTGGTGGTATTATTGGGCAAAATACTGGAACAGGCGAATTACAGGGTACAATACTTAATGAAGGTAAAGTATCCGGCTTATCAAATGTTGGCGGCATTATTGGTGAAAACCAAAATGCTTCTCTTTTAAATAATCAGACTAAAGATGAACATGGAAACATTATTCGTTTGCAAATTACTAATGAAGGTAATGTAAGTGCAACTAAAGGCGGCGCAGCTGGTATTTTCTATAAAAATAATATAACTGGAACTGAAGGCGATGTTAACGCTAATGCCATTAATAATGTCGATATCATTAATAAGGGTACTGTAACAGGCGGTAAAGATGATGATAGTATAACAGGCGGTTTATTTGGTATTAATACCGGCAATATTACAAACTCTACGCTTACTAATACGGGTAAAGTGACCGGTGGAGGTACAGTTGGCGGCTTGATTGGTAATAATAGCGGTAGTGCAAGCGGTTCTGTATTTACCAATGACGGTATAGTAGAAGGTGAGGATAAAGTTGGTGGTTTGTTTGGTATCAACAGCGGCAGCTTTAATACATCTTCGTTAATTAATACGGTTAATGCACAGGTTACCGGTAAACGAGAAGTCGGCGGCTTAATTGGCAAAAATACCGGAACTATTGAAGGTGGGCGTGATGCTAATGATAGCTATTACAAATACCAAATCTACAACAACGGTACTATTACTGGAACCGGTAGCGGCTCTAACATCGGCGGCCTTATCGGTAACAATGCTGATGAAACTGCAATGGGTGGTAAAAAAGGCAGCTTAACCGCAGGTTACAATACCGGCGCGATCAACGCAAGTGGCAGTACCAATGTTGGTGGCATTGCAGGCAGCAACGCAGGCACTATTGACCAGGTATTTAACACCGTAATGACGGAAAATGGTCAAAATCAAACTATTACCGGCGGCACAAATGTTGGCGGCTTGGTAGGTGATAATACAGGTACAATAACTAATGCTTATAATACAAGTAATGTTGTTGCTACAAATCAAGATGGTATTGTTGGCAACCTTGTTGGTACAAATACTGGTGAAGTAAAATTTGTTTACGGTGTTGCGAATAATTTAATTGGCAGTGGCACAGACGCTGTAAATGGTTATGTAATTGATACTTCTGACCAATGGAAGCAAGAAGGTTCTTATGCTGGGTTTACTTTTGGAGCAAACGGCTGGAAGATTTATAACGGTTATTCCAACCCGATGTTGAGTGTATTTTTAACAAAAGTAACGGTTGTAGACCAGCACCTTGTAAACCAGTATTTCAGTGCTAAACATTATGGCGAGTTACATCAGATTACTGCGGATGACATTAAAGCGCTTATTGCTATTGGCGCAATTTCTGCACCGGATGGTTTTGGCGCATTTAATAACAATAACGGCTTAATCCAGGGCGTGGCTGATGACGCCATGGCAAATTCCGGCAACTGGCTGTATTCCCAGCAGATTCTTGGCAGTAATATTAATGGCTTATTTAACCCCAATAACCTTGGTTATGATATAAGCCTTGTATATTCGCCGTTTGAACTGGATAATGACCCGTCTTCGCATTGGAACTACCTCTTTAACGATGCTCCGTTCGATCGCAATAAAGACTTCCGTGAACGTAAAGCAGAAGTAAACTTTGTAGACGGCGGCATGGAGATTTAAAAGTAGTACATTAAATAAAAACACCTGTGGATATTTCCACAGGTGTTTTTTGTAGTATTCAAAAAGTTTTTAGTAAAATGTAAAGCAGGGCAGCTGCACTGCTGGTTTTACGCAGGCAGCACTTTTCCCTTCACCACGCCCGTGAGCCAAGTTCCGGATGGCGTCCCGGAGATAGGTGCAGGCGTTTGGCAAGTTCCCCCGCTTCTTCAAGCGGCAGGTCGCCGGCGCGCTCACCGTTTTTTTCAAATACGCAGTGCGGGTCTTCGCTGCCAACTTCGCCGCCGGGCAGGTAAATGTATTCTCTGTTGTCGTTGTCGGCAAGTATAATGCCTGCAAGTAACTGTTCCGCTAAAATTTTGCTCATTGCTGCTCCTTAAAACATGCGGCGTTTCCACAGCCAGTAGCCGGTAACCCCGGCAACCAGAAGCGAGGTGCCGCCTATTACAAGAAATCCGTACGGGCTGTCGGAAAGCGGCACGGGCACGTTCATGCCCCATAAGCCGCCGATGGTGGTTGGTATGGCCAGTATAATCGTTACGGATGCGAGAAACTTCATTACAAGGTTCAGGTTGTTGCTGATGATGGAGGCGAATACTTCCATCATGCTGTTTAAAATGTGGCTGTACATTTCAACCATTTCAATAGCCTGCTTGTATTCGATGATAACGTCCTCCAGCAAATCCTCGTCTTCTTCGTACAGCTTGATGAGGTGTGCGCTCTGGTTGGTGGAGCGCAGGCGCAGCAGTTTTTCGGTTACAATGTAGTTGCTGCGCAGGGAGGTTGTAAAGTATGTTAAGGATTTTTGCAGGTCCAGCATGTTAAAAAGTTCGCTGTTTTCCATGGACTGGCGCAGGTGCTGTTCCAATTCGTCGGTACGTTTGATAATAATGCGGATGTATTTCAGATATAATGTTGCCGATTTATAGAGTATCTGAAAGAGAAAGCGCGTCTTTTTAAAGGTACTGAACATTTTATAGTTGTAGGAAGAAAAATCGGCGATAACGGCGTTAGGTTCCAGGCAGACGGTTACAATGTAATCTGCCGATACGATAATGCCGAGCGGCAGGGTGTCGTAATCTTTGTTGCTGCGCAGGACAGGGATGTCGATAAGGGTGAGTATCTGGTCATCCTCTGTTTCGATACGGGATTTTTCTTCATCGTCAAGCGCGGCGCTTAAAAAGTCCATCTGAATGCCGGTGGCGTCCGCCACTTCGTGCAGTTCTTCGGGTGAGGGACTGACGATGTCTATCCAGCAGCCTTTTTCCAGGCTGTCCAGTTCCAGTTCGTCCATGCCGTTATTGGTGCTTTTCATAATTCTGTACATTGGCGGTCCCTCCTTCCGTTTGCAATGTGAATTAAAGCCGCAGCGCGGGGCTGTAAATTTAATTCACTCTGCAATCTTTTAAATATTCGGCACAAAAGCGCAAAATCCTTGTTAAAGGGGCTGTTTAGTTAAATTTTTTACAAAATTTTAAACTGCATGGGCAGAGTTTTTACTTTTCTTTAATAAAAATTGTTGATATAATATAACTAATTTTAAAAGCAGGAGGGTAGTATTGTAGCTTAGAGCGGATTTTTTGTGAAGAAAGGTAGTGCAGCAGGATGAATGTTCAGTTGATTATTGTTGTTGTGTATATTGCGCTTTTGTTCGCAATAAGTTTTTACGTTAAAAGCAGGGCGGATAAAGGCTCTGCGGAGTATCTTTTTGCAGGGCGCAAACTTGGCCCGGTGCTGATTGCCGTTAATATTACGGGGCTTGCCGTTGGTGCTGCTTCTACTGTTGGCGTTGCCGAAAACGCTTACAAGGTTGGCATGGCGGCAGGCTGGTACAACGCGGCGTGGAGCGCGGGCGCTATTATTATGGGCCTTGTGGCGGCGGGCAAGCTGCGTGCCATCTTCGGCAATCGGGTGTTAGGGCCGGATAAACCGCCGGTGGCACGTGTGCAGACGCTGTTTATCCGCAAAATTGTAGTGAAGATTGAAACCAAAGCTCCTATGGCGCGTGTCCGCGAATTGTTGCTGCAGGTACAGAAGGAGATGATAATGGAAGACCGTTTCAAGTCGCTGATTGTATATTATGATGTAGACCCGATGTAGATAGCCGTAGTGCGGGTTACGGAATGTTTAATATGAGTTTGAGTATGAAAGAGAAGAAAAAGATATTGTTTGTTTGCCTGGGCAACATTTGCCGTTCTTCTTCGGCGGAAGGGGTGATGAGGCATTTGATAGAAGAGGCAGGGCGTGAAGATGAGTTCGTTATCGACTCGGCAGGTATTCTTTCCTATCATCAGGGAGAGCTGCCCGACAGCAGGATGCGTGCCCATGCCGCCCGTCGGGGTTACAACCTGACGCACCGTTCCCGTCCGGTACGTACGGATGATTTCTATGAGTTCGATTTGATTATCGGAATGGATGACCGTAATATTGATGATTTGAAAGAGCGTGCCCCTTCTGTGGAAGCATGCGGAAAGATACATCGCATGACGGAATACTGTACTAAGTTTGCCCATGCCGATTACGTGCCCGACCCTTATTATGGCGGGGCCGAGGGGTTTGAATACGTACTCGATATATTGGAAGACGCCTGTGCCGGATTGCTCGGAGCGGTTGGCGAATAATCACCGCTCAATGCCTGTTGTCATGATAAAAACGCTTGTTGTCGTTGAGGCTGCACGTTGCATCCACTCCGGCCTGCTGCAACCGTTCGGCAATCTCATTCAGCTTCTTCCTTGAAACCCGGCCGATGTAGAAAAGACGGTAACGGTAGTCCTTGTCGAGCAATTCCATGACGTGGGTGAAAGTCTGCTCCCGGGCAAAATCGAAGTTGACCTTGCGCAGGTCTGTATACGGATAGCGGATTGTCCTGCCTGCACTGTGCACGGTGAGATTTTCGTTGTCCAGCGTCAGGTAGCAGAACCGGGTCATCAGCATGCAAATGAAGAAAAGGCTCAGTCCGAAGGACAGGATGGCCGGAATGAATCCCCACCATGCATCGATGCTGACGGAATAGTAACCCAATATCAGGAACATGAGGAATAATATGAAGAACCAAAACATATACAGCGAGGGACGCCGGTAAGTTTCCTCCGGGAGGGTTTCCATGCTCCGTTCGCGCGGAACATAGTTGGCAAAAGGCACTCCTTGCGACACCAGAAAGCGGACGAGTGATGAAGGATGCCTGAAGGGAGGCATGTATATTACCTTATCCTGCTTTTCCTTTAGGTGGAAAACGAATATTCCGGGGCCGTATTTGGCTTTTCCTGCCGGGACACCCTTATGCGCCTGCCGGGGGTATCGTTCCATGAAACTGAAACTTTCAATCTGATGCAGTTGAATCCGTTGGCTTTGCAACAGAAATTCCGCTCTTTGCTGTTCTTTGGTACTGATTTTCATAGGTCTTGCTTTTTAAGTTCCGGGTAACTGATGCGGGTGTGGTAGATGGTTTTCAATTTTTCTTTGAAAACGGCTTTTACCGTTGCTATGTCCTTGAACGTGACGGGGCACTCCCTGAAATAACCTTCCTCCACCTGCGAATCGATAATCTTGTCTACCAGGTTGCTGATGCTCTCTTCCGTATATTCGGGCAGGCTGCGCGAGGCTGCCTCTACGGAATCCGCCATCATCAGGATGGCTTGCTCCTTGCTGAAAGGGTTGGGACCGGGATAGGTGAATGACTCGTTGTCGGGTTCTTCGCCGGGATGCTCGTTTTTCCAGGATATGTAGAAGTATTTTGTCTTTCCCCTACCGTGGTGGGTAGTAATGAAATCCTTGATGACTTTAGGCAGGTTGTTCTTCTCGGCCAGTTTCAATCCGTCCGTTACATGTCCGATGACGACTTGCGCACTCTGTTCGTAACCGAGATTCTTGTGCGGATTGACACCGCCCGACTGGTTTTCGGTAAAAAATGCCGGATTCTCCATTTTGCCGATGTCATGGTATAAAGCGCCTGTACGCACCAACTGGCTGTTTGCGCCGATGCGGTTGGCTGCTTCGGCTGCGAGGTTGGCTACCTGCATGGAATGCTGGAATGTGCCGGGTACGGTTTCCGACATGCGCCGCAGCAAACTGTTGTTGATGTTGGACAATTCCACCAAAGTAACATTCGAAGTGAAGCCGAAGGTCTTTTCCACCAGGAAAAGCAACGGATACGTGAAAAGCAGCAATACGCCGTTTATCACGAAGTAGGTGTACATACTGCCGTTCAGTTTGGAAAGGTCGTTTTCCGTTATCAGTTCAAAAGCGAAATAAACGGCTGCATAAGTCAGAATCACCAGGATAGCCGTGCGGAACAACTGCGAGCGTTGCGATAATTCTCTCAAACTGAAAATCGCAACCAAACCTGCTGTTAGTTGCAGCAGGATGAACTCGTGCGGATAGCGCAGGCAGATGGAACAAATCAGTATTGTGACGACCTGTGTGAGAAAGGCTGTCCGTGAGTCGAGAAACACGCGGATAATGACGGGCAGCATGGCATAGGGAATGATGTATACGTTGAATATATTGTTTGTTACCATAACGGCCGTTACCACACAATAGAACATGATAAGGGTGAAAAGCAGCGCGAGGTTGCCTTTGCGGTTGTAATAATCTTTGCGGAAGAGGTCGAGATAAAGCATGAAGCACAATATGAAGATGCTGACGTACAGAATCTGCCCTGCCAGCATCAGTTGTTTCTGGCCGATGGACTCGCTGCGCTGGATGGACTCTTTGCGTAGGCTTTCGAGGATATTGTAGGTTTCCCGGCTCACTATCTCGCCGCGGTCGATGATTTTCTGCCCGCTCAGTACGATGCCGTTTGCCCATGAATAGTTGTCGAGGATTTCTTCCTTGGCGGTCTCTGTCCGCCGGGCATCGTAGGTGAGGTTGGGAGAGAGATATTCGTTGAGGGAACACTGCCGGAGTATGTTCGGACGATAGTGTATGGTGTCGGCCGTAAGCAGGTAGGCATATGCCTGCTTTACGGAGTAGAGTTTGTCGATGCTCCGTTGGTTGGCAAGCTTGTCGTCTACCACCATGACGGCAGATGTGCTGTCTTTGTGCAGCCGGGCAAGTTCTTCAGTGGAAAGGATGCCCGCCCGGTACACCTCGGATAGTATTTTTTCGATATGGCGGATGTAATCGGAAGAGGGCAGAATGTCGCGCAGATGAGTCTGATAGTCGTTCTTAAGTTTCTTGAGCGCCTCTTTCCCGGTGCTCTTGTCCAATTGGAAATAGGGTTGGAAAGCGGCCAGAATGCTATCTTGTTCTTTTTTTACGACTTGGTCGTCTTTGTAAATGGGGAAGTCGAAGGTAGCCATCAGTTGCCCGTACTTCCAGGGTTTGTCAATGTCAAACTGGTAATTAAACTTACCATCTCTTGGCAGGAAATAGACAATAACTCCCACCGTACCTATAAAAATAAGTGCCTTATATATCAAATCTCTGAACGAGAACTCTTTGTTTTTACCTTTGAAATAGTTCATATCGGTTGAAATTTTTGCGAAAAGTACAAAAAAAAACAATAGTATGGAAAAAAAGGTTTAATTTTGCCGTCTAATTTAGTTATAAGTAAGATAGATTATGACAGAAAGAAAAGTCAGAGTCCGTTTTGCCCCGAGTCCTACGGGGGCGTTGCACATCGGTGGTGTGCGCACTGCGTTGTATAATTATCTCTTTGCCCGTCAGCATGGAGGAGATTTGATTTTCCGCATTGAGGATACCGATTCCAACCGGTTTGTGCCGGGGGCGGAAGAATATATATTGGAGTCTTTCAAGTGGTTGGGCATTCCTTTTGACGAGGGTGTCAGCTTTGGTGGAGAACATGGTCCGTACCGTCAGTCCGAACGCCGCGACATATACAAGAAGTATGTACAGGTGCTGCTGGATGCCGGCAAGGCATATATCGCTTTCGATACTCCGCAGGAGCTGGAAGCCAAGCGTGCGGAGATTGCCAATTTCCAGTACGACGCTTCTACGCGCATGCAGATGCGTAATTCGCTGACAATGCCCAAAGAGGAAGTGGACGCGCTGATTGCCGAAGGCAGGCAGTATGTGGTCCGTTTCAAGATAGAGCCGGACGAAGATGTGCATGTGAATGACTTGATACGTGGCGAGGTCGTGATAAACTCGTCTATCCTTGACGATAAGGTGCTTTACAAATCGGCGGACGAACTGCCTACCTATCACCTGGCAAATATTGTGGATGACCATTTGATGGAAGTTTCCCACGTTATCCGCGGTGAAGAGTGGCTGCCTTCCGCTCCGTTGCATGTGCTGCTGTACCGTGCTTTCGGCTGGGAAGATACGATGCCGGCGTTCGCAC
>OJNQ01001921.1_pt1 | contig 14084 bp, 12 predicted proteins | sample 1597621 | NCBI WGS metagenome assembly OJNQ01 (sample SAMEA2452137, study PRJEB22498) | human gut metagenome | reverse complement strand
GCCGTTTTCAAATGCAGCGTGGCCAAACTGATCGTACTGACGCCGTTTGTCCGGATCACTCAGCACGCCATAGGCTTCTGTCGCCTCTTTAAATTTTGCCTCGGCCTCTTTGTCGCCCGGGTTCATATCCGGATGGTATTTCTTGGCCAGTTTACGGTATGCTTTTTTTAATGTTGCATCGTCCGCTCCGCGGTCTACGCCGAGGACCTCGTAATAATCTCTTTTTTCTGCCATTTATGTTCACCTTTTCATTTCTGTTCCACAAATTTCATCTTTGCAGAAATGTTTTTCCGCACGCTCCAGTATAGCACTTTTCCGAAAGCAATACCAGCATAAATACAGGGGGCGGAATGTATTTTCCGTCCCCTGCAAACATTCGCCTCACAGGGCTTTTTGCGTTTATTTACTTATTGTTTCAACTCACAGTCGGTATTTTCACGGAGTGTGACATGCTGAAAATTAAACCTCTTTGTAGTCAGCGTCTACGACATCGTCGTCATGGCCGCCTGCTGCTCCTGCATTTCCCATATCCGGGCCTGCACCAGCTGTTCCGGCACCAGCGCCTGCTGCGCCGCCCTGCTGCTCATACAGCTTTGCGAACAGTTTCTGAGCGCTTGTCATCAGTTTTTCCTGAGCTGCTTTCAGGTCAGCTACCTGTGCATCTGTCATCTCTTCTGGATTGCATTTTGCAATGAGGTCTTTCAGTGCGTTCAGGTCAGCTTCTACTGCTGTCTTATCGTTTGCATCCAGCTTGTCGCCGACTTCCTCGATTGCTTTCTCGGTCTGGAATACCATAGAGTCTGCATCGTTTCTTGCGTCGATTGCTTCTTTGCGTTTCTTATCCTGAGCTTCGAACTCAGCAGCTTCTTTGACTGCTTTGTCGATCTCGCTGTCGGACATATTAGAGCCTGCGGTGATGGTGATGTGCTGCTCTTTTCCTGTTCCCAGGTCTTTTGCAGATACATTTACGATACCGTTAGCATCGATATCAAAGGTAACCTCGATCTGCGGAACGCCTCTTCTTGCTGGCGGAATTCCATCCAGACGGAACTGGCCGAGGGATTTGTTGTCTTTCGCGAACTGACGCTCACCCTGTACTACGTTGATATCTACTGCTGTCTGGTTATCAGCTGCGGTGGAGAAGATCTGGCTCTTCTTGGTCGGGATTGTGGTGTTACGCTCGATCAGACGAGTTGCAATACCTCCCATCGTCTCGATGGACAGAGACAGCGGAGTTACATCCAGAAGAAGGATGTCGCCTGCGCCGGCATCTCCTGCAAGTTTACCGCCCTGTACGGAAGCACCAAGTGCTACGCACTCATCCGGGTTCAGGCTCTTGCTCGGCTCGTGTCCGGTCAGCTGTCTTACTTTATCCTGTACAGCCGGGATACGGGTAGATCCGCCTACCAGAAGGACTTTGGAAAGCTCGGATGCCTGCAGACCTGCATCAGAAAGTGCTCTCTGTACCGGCTCTGCGGTTTTCTCTACCAGGTCGTGGGTCAGCTCATCGAATTTAGCCTTTGTCAGGTTCATATCGAGATGTTTCGGGCCATCTGCGGTTGCAGTGATGAACGGCAGGTTGATGTTGGTTGTAGTTGCGCTGGAAAGCTCTTTCTTTGCTTTCTCTGCTGCTTCTCTGATTCTCTGCAGAGCCATTTTATCATTGGAAAGATCTACGCCTTCCTGTTTCTTGAACTCAGCAAGGATGTAATCTGTTACTTTCTGGTCGAAGTCATCGCCGCCCAGACGGTTGTTTCCTGCTGTGGAAAGAACTTCGATAACACCGTCACCGATCTCGATGATGGAAACATCGAAGGTACCGCCTCCAAGGTCGTATACCATGATCTTCTGCTCTTTCTCGTTATCCAGTCCGTATGCCAGAGCTGCTGCGGTAGGCTCGTTGATGATACGTTTTACATCAAGACCTGCGATTTTACCGGCATCTTTGGTTGCCTGACGCTGTGCGTCATTGAAGTAAGCCGGAACTGTGATAACTGCTTCTGTTACTTTCTCACCAAGGTAGTTCTCTGCATCACCTTTCAGTTTCTGAAGGATCATAGCGGAGATCTCCTGCGGAGAGTATTTCTTTCCTTCGATGTCTACTTTATAATCAGTACCCATCTCACGTTTGATGGAACGGATGGTTCTGTCTGCGTTTGTTACAGCCTGACGTTTTGCCGGCTCGCCGACCAGACGGTCACCTGTTTTTGTGAATGCTACGATAGATGGAGTTGTTCTTTCACCCTCTGCGTTTGCGATAACGGTTGGTTTTCCACCTTCCATAACGGCTACACAGCTGTTTGTTGTTCCTAAGTCAATACCAATAATTTTGCCCATTGTTGTTTCCTCCTCAATGAATTATGCTAAAAAATGGTTTAATTTCTATTTATCTTCAAGGCTTAGTTAGCCACCTTGACCATACTGTGACGGACTACGGAACCTTTGTACATGTAGCCCTTCATGAACTCTTCTACGACGATGTTCTCGCCGGCTTCCTCATCCTCCACATGCATCACTGCGTTGTGCAGATTCGGATCGAATTCCTTTCCAACGGCCTCGATCACGGTTACACCGAGTTCATCGAGTGCTGTGGTAAACTGTTTGTATACTTTATTCATGCCGTCTGCGAACGGATCTTCCTCCGGGTTTTCCACCGTTGCAAGTCCGCGCTCGAAGCTGTCAACAACCGGAAGAATCTTCTCGATGATGTCTTTTGCTCCAATGGCATACATATTTGCTTTTTCTTTTTCGGTGCGTTTGCGGAAGTTATCGAACTCTGCCATCTGACGGGTCAGGCGGTCAGTCAGCTCTTCGATTTTCTCATCTTTTTTATCTTTTTTCTTTTTGAAGAACTTTCGTTCTTTGCCATCCTCAGCAGTTTCTTCTGCAGCTTCCGCTCCTTTTGCCTCTGCTGCTTTCTTTGCTTCTTCCTGCTCCGCAGCCGGTTCGGTTTCCGGCAGATCGGTCTCTGCTCCGGTTTCTTTTTCCATCTCGCGTGTAGGTTCTTCCATGGTTTCCTCTTTCTTTCTATTTTCTTCGCTCACTGATCATTCCACCTTTCTACTCACCTGCGTCCGGCTTTTTGAAGACGGCGTCCAGTTGAACTTTTAATGTTTTCAGGTTATCTACCACATTTTCGTAATCCATCCGCTTTGGTCCCACGATACCGATTGTTCCGCGCATACCGTTTCCCATATCGTATGTGGTGGTGACCACGCTGCAGTCCCGTAAGGGTTCCATCGAAGATTCATTTCCGATGTATACCTGAATACCGGTATTTTCCTCTCCGTCCTGCTCCTCGGCAGCTCCTTTGATCATATCGACCAGTTTCTGCCGTTCCTCGAATGTGGAGATCAGCTGGCTGGCTTTGCTGCTGTCGGAAAGCTCAGGGTACTTGAAAATGTTGGTTGCGCCGCTGGTGTACACCGGCACATCTTCTTCGCTGACTGCGATGGCTTCCGCTACGGTATCGACCACTTTGCTGATGATGCCGGAGTGGATGCCTGCCTGCTCTTTCATCTTCTTGATCATGCCAAGATTGATTTCTTCAATGGTCAGGCCATTGAGCTGTGTGTTCAGAAGCAGGTTCAGCTTTAATATCTGTTCATCGTTGATGGTCTCGTCGAGGTCGATCATCTGGTTTTTCACCAGGTTGCCTTCTACGACGATGACGGCCAGGAGCTGCTCTTCATTGACTTTTGAGAGCTGGATGAATTTCACTTTATTTCTGTGATATTCCGGTCCTGTAATCAACGTTGCATAGTTGGTAGATGAAGCGAGGACTTTGACAACCTGCTGCAGAACTTTTTCCATTCGGTCTGTTTTTTCAATGACCATGTTTTTGATGTCTGCAACTTCCTGTTCTTTTTCCCGCATCAGCTCATCTACATAGAGGCGGTAGCCTTTATCGGAAGGAATGCGTCCTGCGGAAGTATGGGGCTGTAAGATGTAACCCATCTCTTCCAGATCGGACATTTCATTCCGGATTGTGGCGGAGCTTAAATTCAAATCCGTGTATTTGGAAATCGTTCTTGAGCCGACCGGCTCGCCCGTTTCCAGATACGTCTGGATGATCGCTTTTAATATTTTTCTTTTTCTTTCATCCAATTCTGTATCCACTAAGATAAGCTCCTTCCTGTTGTATAGTCCTGTTAGCACTCGTTTCAGTGGAGTGCTAACATCTATGCTCTTAAGATAGCACTCTGCCTTTTGTTTGTCAACACCTTTTCCCGGTTTTTCTATGAAGAAATTGTGAAAAAAGTATAAACCGTTTTCTTTCTGAAAAGGAATCTGACTTTTCTTTTTTATTGCATTCTACTGTTTCAAAGGCGCTATAGCCGTATGGTAGGATTCTGCCATTTCGATACGACCATTTAGTAGCATTTTCTCAGAGGTGATGAATCATGAAATATCAGAGACTGGAGGATCTGCGCACGGACCACGATCTGACGATCCGCCAGGTTGCCGACTATCTCGGCTGCAACCGCGATGTGTATACCCGATATGAAAAAGGCGTCCGGCAGCTGCCGATCTCCATTGCCATCCGTCTGGCGGAGCTGTATCAGGTCAGTCTGGATTATCTGGTCGGCATCAGCGATGAGAAGCGGCCGTATGGATCCTGACTTTCCGGTGTCTCCGCCGCAGCAAAAGCAGGAGGACAGTTTTTCTTTTCCCTGCCCTCCCTGTTTTGCTTTTTCGTTTACAGATTCTGCAGATATTCCATCATCCGCGTTTCGCTGAGTTTCCATCCGTCCGGCTCCCCGCAGAGATACAGCGTAAAATGCCCGCACGGGACTCCGTTTTCCAGGTGGATGCCGGTATACAGTTCTACAATGAGGAGTTCTTCTGCTTTTTCTTCATATATATTAGTGATCTGATAGATGCGCTCTCCCTTTTCGTCCACCGGCCATTCTTTCTTCAGCACATCCCTCAGACGGCTCTCCTGCCCCTGCGCTTCGCATTCTTCCTCCCGGCTGATCATTTTTTCAAACGCTTCCGGCGTCTCCATCCGTTCCACTATATTCTGGACAAAATCTTCTATTTCTATTCTTTCTGCTTTTCCCATTCGTTCCCCCATTTCTGCCGTACATATTTTTCTGTTTTCTGCACAGGCTGTCTTCACCCGCCGTTTCTCTCTCCCGCCCCATTCTTCAATTTGCGACCATATGATCTGATTTAACTTTGTCCATCCAACCGTTTGGTAGTATGGGTTTGAATCTGAAAGGATGGTACAACGTATGAAATACCAGAGAATTGAAGATATGCGGATCGATCAGGATCTCACCATCAAAGAGATTTCTGCCCTGCTCGAATGCAACCGCGACGTCTATTCCCGCTACGAAAAAGGAATCCGCGACATCCCGATCGACTATGTGATCCGGCTTGCACGGTTCTATGACTGCTCGGTCGACTATCTGCTGAGTGTCTCCAGTAAAAAGAGAAAATTCGGCGATTAATTTTTTTATTGTTGTCTTTTTTATTTTTGTGTTTTGCGTTTTGATACGACCGTTTGGTCGTATTTTATATTATAATGGTATTCTTATTTTGCGTCAATTCTGAACAAGAAGGAAGCAAAATCGGACGCAAAAAAAGCGTGCCGGAAAGTTTTCTGTCGCTTTTCCGGCACGCTTTTTTTCATGCTCTTTTCTTCTTTTTTATTTCTGATTTTTTATTCTTCCATGTCATCCAGGCTCTTCTTCAGTGTGATCATTTTGTCACGCAGCTCGGCGGCCATTTCGAAGTTGAGTTCGGCGGCAGCGGCTTTCATCTGTTTCTGTACCTGGCCGATCAGTTTTTCCAGTTCTTCGCGGCTCATGGACTCCGGGTCTTTTTCCATCTTTTCTTCTGTCTTTGCCACTTCTTTCGAAATGCTGATGAGATCGCGGACGGCTTTTTTGATGGTGGTCGGAGTGATGCCGTGTTCTTTGTTGTAGGCTTCCTGCAGGGCACGGCGGCGCTTCGTCTCGTCGATCGCGAGGCGCATGGAATCGGTCATCACATCGGCATACATGATAACATGGCCCTCGCTGTTTCGCGCGGCACGGCCGATGGTCTGGATCAGGGAGGTTTCGGAACGCAGAAAACCTTCTTTATCGGCATCCAGGATCGCCACGAGTGTGATTTCCGGGATGTCGAGACCCTCACGCAGAAGGTTGATGCCGACGAGCACATCGAAGACATCGAGACGCATATCACGGATGATCTCGGTCCGTTCCAGGGTGTCGATATCGGAGTGCAGGTAGCGCACGCGGATGCCGGCCTCTTTCATATAGTCGGTCAGATCCTCCGCCATACGCTTCGTCAGCGTCGTCACGAGAACTTTGTTGTGTTTTTCAGTTTCTTTCTTTACTTCCGAAATCAGATCATCGATCTGTCCCTCCACCGGGCGCACCTCGACATCCGGGTCGAGAAGGCCGGTCGGGCGGATGATCTGTTCGGCGCGCAGCAGCTCGTGGTCTGCCTCGTAGTCGCCCGGCGTGGCAGATACGAAGAGGATCTGATCGATCCGGTCCTCGAACTCGCCGAAGTTCAACGGGCGGTTGTCTTTTGCGGACGGCAAACGGAATCCATAGTCCACCAGCGTCGATTTCCGCGACTGGTCGCCGGCATACATGCTGCGGATCTGCGGAACAGTCTTATGCGACTCATCCACAATGATGAGGAAATCATCTCCGAAATAGTCCATCAGTGTGTAGGGCGGCTCGCCTGGCTTTAATCCGGAGAGGTAACGCGAATAGTTTTCGATGCCGGAACAGATGCCGGTTTCTTTGAGCATCTCAATATCGAAATTGGTCCGCTCCTCGATGCGCTGGGCCTCGATCAGTTTTCCCTCGTGCTTGAAGAACTTCACCTGCTCTTCCATATCCTTTTCAATCTCGCCTGTTGCTTTCAGGATCGTGTCCATCGGCACAACGTAGTGGGAGGCAGGAAAGATTGCGATGTGGTTCAGTTCACATAAGATTTCACCCGTCAGCGTATCGATCTGCACCAGACGGTCAATCTCATCCCCGAAGAACTCGACGCGCACCGCCTTGTCCGTCTCCTCCGCCGGAAAAATCTCCAATACATCACCGCGCACGCGGAATGTGCCGCGCTGAAAAGCAATATCGTTGCGGTCATACTGAATTTCCACCAGCTTGCGCAAAATAGCCTGACGGTCAATAATCTGCCCCGTCCTCAGCGAAAGCACCATATCGTAGTATTCCTGCGGTGCGCCCAGGCCATAAATGCACGACACACTGGCTACAATAATAACGTCGCGGCGTTCAAACAGCGCGCTGGTGGCAGAGTGGCGCAGTTTATCAATCTCGTCATTAATGGAAGCGTCCTTTTCAATATAAGTATCGCTCTGCGGAATATAGGCTTCCGGCTGATAATAATCGTAGTAAGATACAAAATATTCAACCGCGTTATCCGGAAAAAACGCCTTTAACTCGCTGGCAAGCTGGGCCGCAAGTGTTTTGTTGTGCGCAATAACAAGCGTAGGTTTGCGCACACGGTTAATAACCTGCGCAATGGTATAGGTTTTGCCCGTGCCGGTTGCACCCAGAAGCACCTGCGTATGCAGCCCTTTGTTTACACCGTCAACAAGTTCTTCTATGGCCTGCGGCTGGTCACCGGCAGGCTCAAACGGTGCTTTTATGTTAAAATCCATAATTAACGCCTCACAGCATTATTTTAAAATCAAACCTACGGGGCAGTGGTCGCTGCCCATAATCTCGGGGTAAATCAATGCATCCTCAATTTCGTCCTGCATTTTCTGTGATACAAGGAAGTAGTCAATACGCCATCCCACGTTCTTTTCGCGTGCTTTAAACATGTAGGACCACCATGTATAAGCGCCTTCCTTATCAGGATATAAATGGCGGTAAGAATCCACAAAGCCGGACTGTAAAAGTTCTTCCATTTTTGCACGTTCTTCGTTGGTAAAACCGGCATTGCCGACATTGTTTTTGGCGTTTTTAATATCAATAAAATTACGCGCCACATTCATATCGCCGCAGATAAGCACCGGTTTCCTGGCGTTCAGTTCACCGACATAACTGCGGAAAGCATCTTCCCACGTTACGCGGTACGGCAAACGTGCCAAATCACGCTGGGCGTTGGGCACATATACGTTTACAAGGTAAAACTTATCGTATTCCGCACAAATAATGCGCCCTTCCTTATCGTGTTCTTCAATGCCCATATCGTAAGTTACACTGATTGGTTCCGTTTTGCTGAAAATTGCCGTGCCGGAATAACCTTTTTTCTCGGCGCTGTTCCAGTATTCAAAATAACCGGGAAATTCAAAATTGGCCTGCTCGCGCTGCATCTTGGTTTCCTGCACGCAGAAAACATCGGCGTCAACGCTGTCCATAAAATTTTTAAAGCCCTTATTCATGCAGGCTCTTAAACCATTTACATTCCACGAAACTAATTTCATTAATCAATCCACATCCTGTTCTATATAAAATATAAAAATTATCTAATAGTATAATTATATCATTTTCGTTTTTGCTTTTAAAGCCATAACGGCAAACACCCGTTGACAAATTTGTAAACAATTATTCCACCAGCACCATGCCGTAAATATCAAGTTTGGTTATCGGCCCGGTTACTACATCCATGTCAAAACCGTTATCACGCGCCAGCGCGAACACATCTATGCCGCAGGCTTCCAGCGAGGGGCGTGCTTTGGTTGGATGCACGCAATGCTCCAGATTACATTTTTCGCACAAACGGCAGCGCCCCGCTTTAAGCGCGAATGCCTTATAATGGTTAAGCAAAAATGCTTCGCGTTCCAGTTCCAGCAAAATGCGCAGCAGTTCGTTGCTCAGCTGCAAATCTGCATGCTCAAAATCTGCCGGGCCGGTAGGGTCAAGCTGCATGGTATACTGTACAATAATGCCTTTCTGATACTCGCTCAAAAAACGCTGCGTAGCTTCATAATCCGGAGAATACGGCGGGCAGCACAAAGTTTTGCCGTAATTCGGGCAGCCGTACTGGCATTTCCAGCGTGTCCACGAACCCGTTTTTATCGTGTTTACATCCACAACTCTGGCTGCAGAAGCCCCTGCCGCCAGTGCCTTTTCTATTAAAACCTGCAAATCTTTTTCCATTGTAACCACTCCTGTTCAATTATCGTCAAGCAGGGTTTCCAAGCCCTGCTGCCCAAGCTGCCGGCAAAAACCGGTAAACCTGGTAAATTCTTTGCTTAAAACTTTATCCTTATGGTAAATAATGCCAAAACGCCGCGTAAACACCTTGCTGTAAAGATTTATGCACCCAAGTTTATGCTCTTTAAGTTCACGTTTAACCAAAAAGCGCGAAATAAAAGCTATGCCCATTTTATTTTTTACAGCAAGATTTACAGAAGCCGCACTGTTGCAGACACAGTTAATCTTCAACGGCAGCCCGTTTTTGGCAAATACATTTTTTAAAAGCAGGTCTGTCGCACTGCCGCTTTCCCTGCCCACAAAAACTTCTCCGGCAATTTCTTCAAGCGCTGCCATACGCCCTTCCAGCGGATGCCCCGGCCAGCATATAACAACTATGTCATCATCAAAAAACGGCAGATACTCAAAAGAATCCTGCTGCACCGTTTCCGGAACTATCGCCAGATCGAGGCTGCTGTTTAAAATTTTCTCCGTTAAGGTTTGGGTATTGCTTATCTCGGCGCTGATATGAATATCCGGGCTGAGCTTTTTAAATTCTGCCAGCAGCGGATACAGAAAACTTGCGCCTACCGTATTGCACGAACCGATATTAAGCGATACCGGCGCATTATGCATGGCAGAATTCAAGCGCCCGATGCTTTTTAAAACCTGCGTTGCAAGGTACAGCATCTTCTCTCCGGCGTCGGTTAAATAAAGATTATGGTTCAGGCGTTCAAACAAAAGCACATTATATTCTTTTTCCAGCGCCTTAACCGCCTGGCTGACGGACGATTGCGAAATCATCAGCGACTGCGCCGCTCTGCTCATGTTCATGTATTTACATACTTCCACAAAAATTTCCAGATAACGGATTGTCATTTTATTTTCCTCGTTATTAGTATTTACTTATTATCTTACTACTATATTCATATTTTTCAATAGCCTGAAAACGTGTTAAACTTTCTTCATAAATAAAAAAGGTGGTTAAATTATGAATATTTTTGTAATTTTAATTTCAGCACTTTTGATTACTATTGTACTGCTGCGCCGCCGCGTGCCAATAGGGCCGGCAATTTTAACGGCAGGCATTTTTATTTGGGCAGCAGCCGCCCCACAGCCGCATTATTTGTGGAACGCCTGGATAGAAACCTTCAGCGCTTACCGCACTTACGATTTAATTTTCGCCTTGTACTTTGTTATGTGCCTGGAAATTGAGCTGCGCACCGGCGGCATTTTGGATGACCTTGTGCGTTCACTGCACCGCCTGCTTAAAAGCCCGCGCCTTACTCTTGCCATTATGCCGGCATTTTTAGGTCTGCTGCCTTCGCTTGGCGGAGCGCGCTTTTCTGCCCCTATTGTTGAAATAACAGCCAAAGGTTTAAACCTGACTGCAGAACACAAAGCCAATATTAATTTCTGGTTCCGCCATATTTTTGAATTTTCCAGTCCTATCATTCCCGGCATGCTGATGGCATGCAGCATTGCCGCTATCCCCTTCAGCAGCCTGCTGCTGCATTTGGCGTGGGTTACGCCGCTGTTTTTTCTGGTGGGCTGGCTTATTTTAATGCGCCCGTTAAAGCTTCCGCCGCACATTATTACAGAAACCGGAAAAGTAAACTTTACAAAAGAATTAAAAACCCTTTGCTTTGCCGTTGCCCCGGTTGCCGCCAACTTTATTTTAATAACCGCTTTTAATTTTACGGCAGCTGCCGCTATGGCGCTGGTTGTTTTTGTTATGATATTTGTACTGCGCTTTACCAATCATACATTAAATATTAAAGAAGTTTTTGCAGGTGCGTGCGACAGGAAAATGCTGCTTAATATCGTCTGCATTTTCTACTTTATACAAATTTTAACAGATACCGGCATCCTGCGCCTTATAGTAAGCGAATTTCAAAAATCGCCGCTGCCGGTACCTGCCATTGTTGCCGCCGTATCATTTATCATCGGCATACTTACAGGTATGTCGCAGGGGCATGTTGCCATAGTAATGCCCATTATCGCCGCTATGGCACCGGGAGATTTAACGCTTGCAGGCATTGCCATGGTGTTTGGCGTTGCCGGGCAGATGCTTACGCCGACGCATATGTGCCTGCTTGTAACGCTCGACTATTTTAAAGCCGATTATTTTAAATGCCTAAAAACGCTTGTACCGATGTCGGCACTTTTGCTTGCCGTTTTCAGCGCAGTAACATATATAGCAGGCTAAATAAAACCTGCCTGATATACAAAAAGACGCAGACCGAAATCTGCGTCTTGTTTTTGGATTGGTGGGCCCAGTAGGATTCGAACCTACGACCAATCGGTTATGAGCCGATGGCTCTACCACTGAGCTATAGGCCCAAGCTGATGGCAATTAGCCAACAGTAATATTTTACTAAAGTTAGTATATATTGTCAACTATTCAAGAAAATCTTTCAGGCGTTTGCTGCGGCTCGGATGCCTTAATTTTCTCAGAGCCTTGGCTTCAATCTGGCGGATACGTTCACGTGTTACGCCAAAGTGCTGTCCTACTTCTTCCAGGGTACGGCTGCGTCCGTCCTCAAGGCCAAAGCGCAGTTCCAGTACTTTCTTCTCGCGTACCGTCAAGGTTTCCAGCACTTCGTCAAGCTGTTCGCGCAGAAGCGTAAAAGAAGCTGCATCAGCAGGTGCCGGCGCGTCATGGTCTTCAATAAAATCGCCCAAATGCGAATCTTCTTCTTCACCGATAGGAGTTTCAAGCGATACCGGCTCCTGGGCAATTTTCATAATTTCACGCACGCGGTCAACGGAAGTATCCATTTCCTTGGCAATTTCTTCCGGCTGCGGCTCACGGCCCAGTTCCTGCAAAAGCTGGCGCGATACGCGGATAAGTTTATTAATGGTTTCCACCATATGCACAGGAATGCGGATAGTGCGCGCCTGGTCGGCAATAGCCCTTGTAATGGCCTGGCGAATCCACCATGTTGCATAGGTACTGAATTTAAAGCCTTTATTGTAATCGAATTTTTCAACTGCTTTAATAAGACCAAGGTTGCCTTCCTGAATCAGGTCAAGGAACAGCATGCCGCGCCCTACATAACGTTTGGCAATGCTTACAACAAGGCGCAGGTTTGCTTCCGACAGGCAGCGTTTTGCTTCTTCGCCCTGTTCATAAACTTCTTCAAGCAGTTTTTTGTAATCGTCCTCAATTTCAAGGTAAGCATCAAAAACAGCCGTATCTTTTTCTTCCGGCAGACGGCGCTTAACTTCTTCCAGAATGGTTTTTAAATCAAACAGCGAATGAATTTCCTTATCACTGGTATGTGCATCGGGAGTTACTTTTTCGCTGCCGCTTATGGTTATATGCTCATCCTGCAAAAGTTTGTGCAGGCGCATGCATTCGTCGCGGGTAAAATCGGCAACCAGTGCTTTATATTCTTCTATTGTGCAGGGGTTACCGCTTTTTTCTCTCGCTTCAATAAATTGCAGCGCTTTGGTTATGCTGCGCAAATCGCAGATTGTTTTCTCGTCTTTAATAAGCTCGCGCGCTTTGGCAATAAGTTCCTGCGTGGAATCCTTGCCGGTATATACGGGCGCAACCACGCCGTGCCTTGTGCCGTGCAGAAGCCTGTAAGCCTGTTTGCCCTTGTCCATGCGTTTGGCAAGCTTAACTTCGTCTTCGCCAACCAAAAGAGGCACGCGGCCTATTTCTTTCAGGTACATGCGCACCGGGTCGTCAATGCTTACGCCTTCGGGCACGCTCATATTGGCAAGCTCGGCCTCGTTTATTTCGTCGGCTTCACTTACTGCTTCCGGCTCCAGGTCAAGGTCGTCGTTAGCGTCGTCAACAACATCAATGCCTTTCTGGGCAATCAGTTCATACATGCTGTCCATATCATCGGCGCTCATGTCTTCAGCGTTCTGCATGGAGTCCATAATTTCACGATAAGTGAGAACACCGCCATGTGATTTTCCTTTAGACAATAATTCCTCAACCTGCTCGGACGGTATTTTTGTATTAGCCATGGTGTTCCCTCCCTTCGTGATAAACTGCTTTAACCATTTCAATACAAATTTTTAATAGCATCTTTTATCTTCTGGCTTTCTGCAAGTTCCTGCAAAAAGCGGCTGTCCCCCAAACGTTCATATTCATCCGCAAGCAGCCGGTGCTTTTCATATAAAGCCTCCAGCCTGCTTTTATTCATCATACGTATGCAGTCAGCAATAAGTTTTTCTTCATCGCCGGGCTGCACATTTTTCGCCATTATCGCTGCAAAAGCCGTTGAAGCCTCAGGGCTTAATACCCTGAAAAGCTCAGCCGTAACATCCTGCGGCATATTTTCCAGCATTTCCGTCAGTGATGAATAAATTTCCTGATGTTCCGGTGACTTGAATCCGGCTTCGGCTATTTCATCCCTGTATACGGGCAGAAGGCTGATATTTTTTGCAAGTATGTTCAACAGCTGCTGTTCCGCTTCGTCATCCGGCGCGGCCGCCCGCACTGCTTTTGGCTGCACCGGCAGAGGCACATGCCCCTGGCTGCCGCTTTTGCGGCTCATTTTGCGGTATTCGCTTATGATAAGGCTTTCATCTATTGTCAGCAGCTGGGCTAATTTGCGTATATAACCTGCCACTTCTATATCATTTTTACATTCTAACAGGAATGGTAGTATATTCGACACCGCTTCCACTTTTCCTGCTAAATTTGAAACATTATTTTGCGCTATTACCTGCCGCATCTGAAAGTCAATGCCGTCGGCAGCGTTTTTAACTAATTCAAGATAGGCTTCTGTGCCATGCCTGCGTACAAATTCATCCGGGTCTTTGCCGTCTGGCACTGCCAGAACTTTAACCCGCAGCCCAGCCGCGCGTGCTATGCTTACGGCCCTCATATCGGCGCGCTGCCCGGCTTCGTCACTGTCGTACGAAAACACAACTTCATCACATACGCGCGCCAAAAGTTTTGCCTGCTCTGCCGAAAATGCC
>OJNQ01001916.1_pt1 | contig 14108 bp, 9 predicted proteins | sample 1597621 | NCBI WGS metagenome assembly OJNQ01 (sample SAMEA2452137, study PRJEB22498) | human gut metagenome | reverse complement strand
GGTGCCGTGCCGCTTGCGGGCGTGTCGTTTGCCAACGCGGTGTTTTTCATGCTTTTCGTCCTCGGGACGGGGATGTCGCTCGGACTGACGCCACTGGTCGGAGAGATGTACTCCGTGAGTAACCATCGCAAGTCGGCCGCCTATCTTCAGAACTCCATCCTCTTCTACGGCTGCATGGGCGTCTGCATCTTTCTGCTGGCCATGGCCGTGCGTCCCTTCATGTGGCACATGGGACAGTCGCCCGAGGTTGTCCGGCAGGCCGTGCCGTACTTCGGCTATGTGGCCGTTTCGGTCATCCCATTCATGGTGTTTGCATCCTTTAAGCAGTTCCTCGAAGGGGTGGGCAACACCAAGGTGGCGATGGCGATAATCATCACTTCCAACGCCATCAATGTCGTCTTTAACTGGCTGTTCATCTACGGTCATTGGGGGTTTCCCGAGATGGGTGCCGCAGGGGCCGGACTTGCGACACTGATTTCCCGTGTATTGACACCCGTTCTCATCATCGTCTATTTTTATCGCCGCGACAGTTTCTACCGCTATTTCAGATTGTTCCGCAGGGAGAATTTCTCATGGGAGATGATACGTTCCCTTATCCGCGTGGGGGCGCCGATATCGCTCCAGATGTTCATGGAGGGCAGTGCCTTTGCCCTGACGGGCATCATGATGGGATGGGTGGGAACGGTGGAGATGGCCGGCAACCAGATAGCTTCGGTGATTTCCAATTTCGCCTTCATGATAATCCTGGGAATCGGTTCTGCCGTCACGATATGCGTCAGCCATGCCTACGGCCAGCGCGACTGGTGCGAGATAAGGCGCTATGCGGGGACGGCATACCGGCTGGGTCTGATGTGGAACGCCGTGACGGCGCTGCTGTTCATTTCGCTGCGGCGCTATATTCCGATGCTCTTCACCTCCGACCCGGAAGTGATAGAGATGGCGGCCCGTTTTCTGGTGTTCGTCGCCGTGTTCCAGATATCGGACGGCCTGCAGGCGAGTTCGGTCGCCATTCTGCGCGGTATTCAGGACGTAAAGAGCATCATGTGGATATCATTCATCTCCTACATCGTCATCAGCCTGCCGATAGGGTACTGCCTCGCGTTCGGTACGGAGGTCGGTGCTTCGGGATTGTGGATGGGGCTCATCATCGGCCTGGCAGTCGCCGCGGTACTTTACAATGCCCGTTACCGGAAGCAGATGAAGCGCAGTGCGTCCGTTGTGCATGCGGAATAAAAACAGCATGGAAAAAGGGGCTCGGCAGCGGTATTTATCCGCAGTCTGAGTATCTTTGTAAAATACGGGGAAGGGTATGCGGCTCCCCGGCGGCTTAGCCGTATATCCGCTTTTCATACGTTTGACAAATACGGAACGACAAATGGAACTGTTTCAAGATAAGAAAGATAAAAAGGACTGTACGCTCGATATGGGCAGGGGCTGCGAATTTTGCGGCTGTGGAAGCGAGGAGCTCTCCGCTGGCGTATGCGAGGGCTGCTTCAAACTGCATGTGACCGACTGGCTGAAAGATTACCCCGACACGCTGCCCGGCGACATATACGAGGTGCGATTCAAGAATACCCGCAGAGGATACTACCAGAATGTCAACGGTCTCTCTCTGAAGGAGGGCGACATCGTGGCCGTAGAAGCAACGCCTGGACATGACATCGGTGTAGTGACCCTAACCGGACGCCTTGTTCCGCTGCAAATGCGAAAAGCTAACATCAAGTCTGAGGCTGATATCAAGCGCATCTATCGCAAAGCCAAGCAGGTAGATATGGACAAATATAATGAAGCCAAGGGACGCGAGCATGACACCATGATACGTGCCCGGCAGATTGCCCTCAACCTGAATCTCAACATGAAAATCGGTGATGTGGAATATCAGGGAGACGGCAACAAAGCTATTTTCTATTATATTGCCGACGAACGTGTAGACTTCCGCCAGCTGATCAAGGTATTAGCAGATGCTTTCCATGTCCGTATTGAAATGAAGCAGATTGGTGCACGCCAGGAGGCCGGACGAATCGGTGGCATCGGTCCTTGTGGACGCGAGCTCTGCTGTGCCACCTGGATGACTTCCTTCGTGTCAGTATCCACAAGCGCCGCCCGTTATCAGGATATTTCTCTCAATCCGCAAAAACTGGCAGGACAATGTGCCAAACTGAAATGCTGTCTCAACTATGAGGTGGACTGCTATGTGGAAGCTCAGAAGCGTCTTCCTTCCAGGGAGATCGAGTTGGAAACCAAAGACGGTACTTTCTATTTCTTTAAGGCAGATATTCTGAGCAATCAGATAACCTACTCTACCGACAAGAACATTCCTGCCAATCTGGTAACAATCAGTGGTAAGCGTGCATTTGAAATCATCGGTATGAACAAACGGGGTACTAAACCAGAAAGTCTTGTAGAAGAAGCACGCCAAGTGGAACCCAAGAAGCCAATAGATTTGTTGGAACAGGAAAGCTTAACCCGCTTTGACCGTAGCCGTAAAGGTAAAAACGGCGGAGAAAATAACGGTGGTGGAAATGGAAACGGCGGTAATAACAACCGCAAGAAAAAGAAAAAAGGAAATCCGAATCAACCCGGAGATCAACAATCCAGACCACGTCCACAAGGTGAACCGAGACCGCAAGGTGATAAGCCCAAACCACAAGGCGATCAGCGACGGGGAGAACAGCCCAGGCGCAACAAACCCAAACGCCCCAACAATCCACCCAGACCACAAGGAGAGAAACCTGTCGGAAATGAAAAACCTGCTCAAGAATAAAACATCTCTCCTGAAGAGTTTAATACTGCTGTTCATCGCAGGCTTCCACACAGCCTGCGATGAACAGACTGTATATCATTCTTTTCAATCCCTGCCAACGGAAGGCTGGCAGCGGAATGACACACTATTCTTCAATGTTTCGGTTGCAGACTCCGCTACACTCTACAATGTATCCGTAGAAGTAAGAAACCGGAATAATTATCCGTATCAGAATCTACCTTTACTCGTCTACTACGACAGTCCGGAAGCCCCAAATATCAAGCGGGATACATTGGAACTGCGACTTGCTGACAATGCAGGTATTTGGTTAGGAGATGGCTGGGGTGGGTTATATCAATCAACCCTTCCAGCAGGCTTCGTCCGTATTGGAAAAGCCGGGGAATACCGCTTCAAAATCATACACCTTCTACCGGACGAAGTTCTTCCCGGTATCAACGATGTAGGAATCAAATTAAAACGCTGACAGTCTCTTTTTACGTCCTGCATCAATCCGCAGGAAGATGAACAGCAAGATAGTGAATCCCCAAAGCGAAGAACCGCCATAACTAAAGAATGGCAGCGGAATACCAATCACAGGTGTCAATCCCAGCACCATACCTACATTAATAAATAGGTGGAACAGGAATATACTAACGACCGAGTACCCATAGACTCGACCAAAAGTAGACGGTTGCCGCTCCGCCACAGCAATCAGACGGAGTATTAATATAAGGAATAAGAGTAGCACGGCAGTAGAACCTATAAATCCTTCTTCTTCACCTACCGTACAGAAAATGAAATCTGTATCTTGTTCGGGTACATATTTCAACTTAGTCTGAGTACCGTTCAGGAATCCTTTCCCTGTCAAACCACCGGAACCGATAGCTATCTTCGACTGGTTGACATTGTATCCGGCACCAGCCAAATCTTCTTCCATGCCTAATACCACCTTGATACGTATCTGCTGGTGAGGCTCCAATACTTTATTAAAGAAGTAATCACTGGAATATAAGAAACCGATAGAACCGATAGCAAACATACCTATCAGAAAATAACTAAGATGACGTTCACTTAACGAAAGGAAAATAAGATACCCAACTACCAGCACACACAGTCCCCATTGCACCCAAACCAAATTAAACGGAGTCACATATTCCGATATAAAATAAGCGATCAACAACACTCCAATGGTAACTAACAATATATTGCGTACTGGTTCCCATTTCTTCTTATAAACCCACACCATTCCTGCTGCAGACAGCAAGACCATCGAGAGTACGGCAAACTCTCCTATCGGCGTCGGCGTATCGGCAATAAACACCTGATCAAAACGAATGCCTACCACAAAGTAAACTACTGCACACAACCCGGAAAACAGAACCACACCCGGCATCCCCTCCCGATACAGAACCAAAAAGAAAGCAGTATATACCAATGCGGATCCAGTCTCTCGCTGCAAGATAATAAGCATCATCGGGAACAGAATAAGAAAAACCATCATCCAGATATTCTTCCAGTTCTTCATGGTGAACGAATAGGAATTCATATACTTGGCCAACGCCAGTGCCGTAGCAAACTTGGCAAACTCCGCCGGCTGCAAACTTACTGGCCCCATAACCAGCCACGACCTCGATCCCTTCGTATCAGGAGCTATAAAGATAGTAACCACAAGTAATATGGCAAGTGCTATATAAATCAGATAGGCAAACATATCATAAATATCATCTTCAAGCATCAACAGCACAAACCCTAATCCGAAAGAGCAGATGATCCAAACCAATTGTTTGCCTGCACGAGTGGAGAAATCCCAGAAGTCGCGGTCACCATAATCATAGCTTGCCCCGCAAACGCTGAACCAACCGAATGCAATCAGAATCAAGTAAACACAGATTGTTACCCAATCCAGTGATTTCCATATACTATCTCTCCTCGTCACCATACATTATCACACGATTACTCATTTCTTCCGCTCTTTCCTCACTGGCAGGCGAAAGTTTTCCATTCAAATACTGTTCCATCATTAAAGCACCATAAGGTACTCCGTAGGTTGCCCCCCAACCACCATTCTCCACATAAACAGCAATAGCGATCTTCGGCTTGTCCATTGGGGCAAAACCTATAAATGCAGAGTGGTCATGTCCGCGATTCTGTGCCGTACCCGTCTTCCCACAGACTTCTACCCCCGGCAGGATCGCCCCGGCTATACGGCAAGTAGCACTTCCGGTAACTCCCGTAACGGCAGCCCGCATACCTTCTACAATTTCTTCATAATAAGAGCGGTCAATAGAAGTGTAACGACGTTCCCGGTAGGTACTATCCAATTCTGCATCCTGAATATCCTTCACGATATGCGGAGTCACAAAATAACCACGATTGGCAATGGTAGCTGCTAAATTTGCCATTTGCAAAGGTGTACTTAAAACTTCACCCTGACCGATAGAAATACTGATTACCGTCAATCCATTCCATGATCCACGATAGGCCTTATCATAAACACCTGCATTTGGAATAAATCCGCGTTTCTCACCCGGCAAATCCGTTCCCAGCTTATAACCAAATCCTTGAGAAACCATGTGATCTTTCCATACAGTAAGTGCATTCTGCGGCGAACCGTATTTCTTATCACCAAACATGCGATAAAGCCCCCAACAGAAATAAGCATTACACGAAGTGGCAATTGCCGGTATCAACGGAAGTGGAGATCCATGTCCGTGACATCCCACACGCAGGCCTCCATAAATAAATCCATGAGAACAGGGAAACGATGTGGACGGCTGTATGATACCTTCTTGTAAGAATGTCAGCGCCTGGGCTGTTTTGAAAGTAGATCCCGGAGGATAAACACCCATAATCGCACGGTTCAACAACGGCTTCTGTTTATCTTTCTGCAACATATTATGGTTTTTCCCACGCTGACGTCCGATCATCAGATGCGGATCAAAATTAGGTGCCGATACCAGACATAAAATCTCCCCCGTTTCCGGCTCAATAGCCACAATAGCACCGATTTTATTCTTCATCAGACGCTCACCCAACATCTGCAAATCAATATCCAATCCCAATTTCAGGTTCTTTCCCGGTATCGATGGCCGATCCAGTTTACCATCCATATAATGCCCCTGAATACGCCCGTGCGCATCACGAAGCAAAACCTCTACCCCCTTTTCACCACGCAGGTATTTCTCATAAGACTTCTCTATACCTTGCTTACCTACATAATCACCACGGATATAATAATCATCAGCCTCAATATCTCTCATTGAAACTTCACCGATATCCCCCAAAGCATGCCCGGCAGCATTATAGGTATATTGCCGGATAGTACGCCTCTGAATATAAAAACCCGGAAATTTGAAAAGCTTTTCCTGGAATACACCGCACTCTTCCGCTGAGAGTTGCGTCATAAACACTTGATGCGTATATCTGGAATAACCGGGATTCATCCAACGGTTCTTCACATCTTTCATTCGCTTCAGCAACTGCTCTTTCGTAATATTCAGTGTGCGGCAAAAATCGAGAGTATCCAGTTCCGTCACCTCTCGCGGCACGAATGTGATGTCATAAGCAGGTTGATTGAACACCAGCAACTTTCCATTACGGTCATAAATCGCACCGCGTGAAGGATACTGGATTTTATTGAGGAAAGCGTTACTATCTGCGTTCTTCTTGTAAGTATCAGTCATGATCTGCAACACAAAAAGACGCATGATATAAATGATAACAATCACAATTGCTACCCCACCTATCACTAATTTCCGCTTTTCGAGTGTATAATCTTTTGCCATCTTACTTCTTCTTCACTCCTTCTATAGCCATGATACAGGTTACAGTCAGCAACGCACTTGCCACAATTCTCAGCAGCAACGTTCCGATATGGGCGAACGAAAAGAACTCTATGGTAAGTAATATTGCATGATGAATAAAAACGCTAACAATCAAATACTTCAGGAAAGGAACAATCCCCATCGACTTAACCGAAGGAACTATATTTTCAAGCGTATCCCGCGGTACAAACAGACGTAGGAAAGTAGGGCGTAAGAAAGCCAGAGCCACCGTAGCCGCAGCATTCATACCCGGTGTATCCGAGAAGATATCCACCGTCAATCCCAGGAAAAACGCCCACAGCATCAAAGCATTCCGCGGCGTTTCCGACTCGAATTTCAGTATGAGATAGATATATAGAAAAGGAGTGGCATATCCGGCAATATGCACATTATTCAATATCAGTACCTGCAATAGTACCAAACCGATAAACCAACCTATTTTATGCAGATAATTGAGAACCAATTTGATTTACAATTTTACAATTTACGATTTACGATTGAGGTTACTCCCCTATCATTTATCACTCCTATCACCTTATCACTCTATCACTTCTCCTCTTCCTTCTCCAGCGCTTTCTGCTCCTCTTGTCCGGTACGGGCAATTACCCGCACATTGCTCACCTTACCGAAATCCGTAGCCAGTTTTATCTTCAACAGATAAGAGAGACCGTCGTGAGAATCGGACATATCATCCACCGTTCCCACCATGACTCCTGCCGGAAATACTGTGGAATAGCCGCTTGTCACCACCGTATCACCCAAGTTGAACTCTGCATGGCGAGGTAAATCCTTCAGATATGCAAAGCGAGAATCTCCATATTCCCACTTCAAATAGCCAAAATACTCGCTGCCTACAATCTTACAACTGATGCTCGATTTACTGTTCAGCAACGGAATAACGGTAGAGTAATGCGGAGAAGTTTTATAGACAATGCCCACTACTCCATTAGCATCTACCACGCCCATTTCCGGACGGATACCTGCAGACGAGCCTTCATCAAGTGTAATATAGTTATCCACCCGGTTCAAACTGTTTTTGATGACATTCGCCTTGAATATTTGGTATTCTTCCGGTTCAAGCCGTTCCAGACTATAGAGCCGCACAGAGTCCATTCCTTTATTATTCAATGTTTTCTCCAGGAATGCCACTCGTTGCTCCAGCCACATATTACGGTCGAGCAAGTCCTCATTGACAGATTTCAGATGGAAATAAGAAGTTATAGTTCCCGAAACATCGTAAACTTTCCCCGCCACACTATTGGCCGATGTGAAAAACACACTCTGCTGATAGTAATTGAAGCGGAACAATAAAACAAAACTGGCTGCCTCTAACAGTAGAAAGAGGAACCAGTAGTTGTATTTAATAAGAAAGTTCAGTAAATTTCGCATATGCCTTTATTACCGCATCAAGAATGAGAAACGATCCACATTCTTCAGCGCCACACCCGTACCTTTGGCAACAGCGTGCAGGGGATCTTCGGCAATGTGGAACGGAATGTTTATCTTATCAGTTAAACGCTTATCGAGTCCACGGAGCAATGCACCACCACCTGCCAGATAAATACCGTTGTGCACGATATCGGCATACAATTCGGGAGGCGTATTTTCCAATGCATTCAAGATAGCTGTTTCAATCTTTGAAATTGATTTCTCCAGACAGTGAGCTACTTCCTGGTAGCATACAGGCACTTCCATAGGCAGAGCCGTGATACGGTTCGGACCATGAACGATATAATCTTCCGGAGCATCCTCACCCAGTTCGGTCAAGGCAGCACCTACATTGATTTTAATACGCTCGGCCATACGCTCGCTGACCTTCACATTGTGTTGACGGCTCATATACTCCTGAATATCAGCAGTCAAGTCATCACCCGCAATGCGAATGGAGTTGTTGGCTACAATACCACCCAAGGAGATAACGGCAATTTCCGTAGAACCACCACCTATATCCACAATCATATTTCCTTCCGGAGCCTCCACATCAATACCGATACCGATAGCAGCAGCCATAGGTTCGAAAATCAGGTAGACGTCACGTCCGCCGGCATGTTCGGCAGAGTCGCGCACGGCACGCAGCTCCACTTCAGTACTACCTGAGGGGACACCGATAACCATACGGAGCGAAGGAGAAAACAGACGGTTACGATTATTCACCATCTTTATCAAACCGCGTATCATCTGCTCGCAAGCATAGAAGTCGGCAATTACACCGTCACGAAGCGGACGGATGGTACGTATGTTTTCGTGGGTCTTTTCGTGCATCATCTTTGCCTTATCACCCACGGCAATCATCTTATCGGTGCGACGGTCGAGAGCTACCACCGAAGGCTCATCCACCACAATCTTACCATTGGTTGTGATAATGGTATTGGCGGTACCAAGGTCCATCGCTATTTCTTGTGTAAAAGAGAATAATCCCATGTTGTTAATTATGAATTATAAATTATGAATTATGAAGATGACAGCATGCTCGGCGCAACTAACTCATCATTCATAATTCATCATTAATATTAGTGTTTGAAATGACGAATTCCTGTGGTCACCATCGCGATGCCATGTTCGTTGCAATAGTCGAACGAAAGCTGATCCTTGATGGAACCACCCGGTTGAATAACTGCGGTCACACCTTCATTTCCGGCAATCTCCACGCAATCGGGGAAGGGGAAAAAAGCGTCGGATGCCATCACGGCACCTTTCAGGTCGAAGCCGAAGTTCTTAGCTTTTTCGATAGCCTGCTTCAAAGCATCCACACGTGAAGTCTGTCCCACACCGCTTGCCAGCAATTGCTTGCCTTTAGCCAGTACGATAGCGTTGGACTTGCTGTTCTTCACAATCTTGTTAGCAAAGAGCATGTCTTCTATTTCCTGTGCGGTAGGTGTTTTCGTGGTTGCAGTTTTCAAATCTTCAGGCTTCTCGATGTTCAGGTCGCGGTCCTGTACCAATACACCATTCAGGAGAGAACGGAACTGCTTCTTAGGCAGTGAGGCAGGCTTGCGAACCAGAATAATACGGTTTTTCTTCTGTCCCAGGATTTCCAATGCGTCTACATCGTAATCAGGGGCAATAATTACTTCAAAGAAGATTTTATTGATTTCCTCAGCAGCCTCCTTATCGACCACTCCGTTTGTGATGAGCACACCACCAAAAGCAGAAACAGGATCGCCGGCCAATGCATCGTTCCATGCTTCGAGCACCGTGGGACGTGAAGCCAGACCGCAAGCATTGTTATGCTTCAATACGGCAAACGTAGTCTCTTCAAATTCATCGATCAAGTCAACGGCTGCATTGATATCGAGCAGATTGTTGTAAGAGATCTCCTTTCCGTGAATCTGGTCGAACATAGCTTCCAGATTTCCGTAGAAGTAACCCTTCTGGTGCGGGTTCTCGCCGTAGCGCAAAGACTTCTGATTATTGGCAGAGCAACGGAACGCAGAACCTTCTTCGCCATCGAAGTAGTTGAAGATGGCTGAATCGTAATGGGAAGAAACGGAAAACGCCTCTTTGGCAAACCAACGACGTTCTTCCAGCGAAGTGGTAGCTCCATGTTCCATCAACATATCGCGGAACGGCTGGTATTGTGCCTGAGAAGCAATGATAACCACATCATTGTAATTCTTGGCAGCAGCACGGATCAGTGAGATACCGCCTATATCTATTTTCTCGATGATAGTCGGCTCGTCGGCACCGGAAGCTACGGTAGCTTCAAACGGATACAAATCGACGATAACGAGGTCTATTTCGGGAATTTCATATTTTTCTATCTGTTGCATATCCTGTTCCAGTCCGCGACGGCAGAGAATACCACCGAACACTTTCGGATGCAGGGTCTTCACACGTCCACCCAGAATAGAGGGATACGTGGTCAAGTCTTCCACTGCTTTACAGGGATAACCCAGTGATTCTATAAACTGACGAGTTCCGCCTGTTGACAGAAACTCAACTCCTTCTTCATGCAGTTTGGTGATGATTTCATCCAAACCTTCCTTATGATAAACCGATACTAAAGCGGTTTTAATTCTTTTTGTTTCAGACATGGAATTGCGTATATAAGTATTTGATGTGCAAAGGTACTAAAAATGTTTATTTGCACACATACTCAAACACAATAAATTAGGTATAATTAAAAAAGGCAGCAATCCTATTTAGGATTTACTGCCTTTCTCTTTCTTTTTTGCTAAACGGAGAAGTAACCACTCCACTGTGCCAGAGTTGTGCCACGGCCTTGGCACAGTTTTGCCATCACCTTGGCAAGACTATGCCATGCTCATGGCACAACTGTGCCAAAGCGATGGCAAGACTTACCAAATAGAGACACGTTCTGCCACCGGTACGTACATCGGATCTTTCTCTGTAATGCCGAATGCCTCATACCATGCTGCAATGTGCGGCAATGCAGCGTCTACACGCCATTTGCCCAAAGAGTGCACGTCGATCTTCGTCAATTGCAGGATGGCTTCGGGACGAGTATTGTTAGCCCAAACATTGGCATAAGCCAGGAAGAAACGCTGTTCGGGAGTGAAACCGTCCTTTACTTCCAGCGGAGCGGCAGCGGTAGCCTTCTTGAATGCCTGGTAAGATACTTGCAAACCTCCGTGGTCGGCAATGTTCTCACCCAGTGTCATACGACCGTTGGCATGTACCCCCGGTGCAACTTCGATGCTGTCAAAGAAAGCAACCATTACATCGGCACGTTTCTCGAAGTTCTTGGCATCTTCTTCCGTCCACCAATCTTTCAGATTACCGTCTTTGTCGTACTGACGCCCCTGGTCGTCGAAGCCGTGTGTCATCTCATGACCGATTACAACACCGATTGCACCGTAATTGAAGGCGTCGTCAGCATTCATATCGAAGAATGGATATTGCAGGATACCGGCAGGGAAACAGATTTCGTTCGTTGTCGGGTTGTAATAAGCGTTTACGGTTTGCGGAGTCATCAACCACTCGTCTTTGTCCACCGGTTTACCGGCTTTGGCAACCATTTCGGCATATCCCCAAAGATTGGCACGTTTGATGTTGTTCCAATATGAATCGTCTTTGATCTCCAAGGTAGAGTAGTCTTTCCATTTATCAGGATAACCGATCTTCACGTGGAAAGTGGCCAGTTTCTCCTGTGCTTTCTTCTTGGTTTCGTCGCTCATCCAGGCAAGGTTGTTGATGCGTTCGCCCAAGCTGGTCTGAAGGTTCTTCACCAAAGATATCATACGTTCCTTGGCAGCAGCAGGGAAGTATTTCTCTACATACATCTGTCCTACGGCTTCACCCAGTGCGGAACTTACCACAGAAACGGCAGTCTTCCAACGGGGTTGCATTTCCTGCGTTCCGGACATGGTACGTTCGTAGAAGTCGAAATTCTGTTGAGCCATCTCATCATTCAAATAACCGGCAGCTGAATCAATCAGTTTCCATTGCAGATAAAGAGCTTGCTGATCGACGGGTAAGGTATTCAGGATGTTGGCAGCTTCAGCAACCGAAGCGGGTTGGCCGACAATGATCTCCTTCACATCTGTCAGGCCAAGACCTGAAAGGTAAGCGTCCCAGTTGAAAGTAGGATAATTCTTCTTCACCTCTTCCATGCTCATCTTATTGTAGTTAGCATGCGGGTCACGCAGTTCGGTACGAGAACGGAAAGCTTTAGCAAGACGGGTTTCCACGTCCATAACCACTTCCATACCTTTCTTGGCAGTAGCCTCATCGAAACCTGCCAACTGATACATTTTCTGTACATGAGTACGGAAGGCATCACGGATAGCGGTAGTAGAAGGATCAGTAGCCAGATAGTAATCGCGTTCGCCCATGCTCAAGCCGCTTTGATAAAGCTGCACGGCGTTCTCGTTACTGTTCATTTCGTCAGCAGCCACATAAAGGCCGAGGTAAGCACCGATGCCCTGTTTGCGCAGATCGGCGAGCAAAGCATAAACAGCTTCTTTATCTTTCAGGGAAGCAATCTGTTCCAGATCGGCTTTGATAGGAGCAACACCTTCCTTATTCAGCTTCACGCTGTCCATGACAATCTTGTAGAGGTCGCCTACCTTTTGCGCTACACTGCCTGCTTCGTGCTGAGTGGCAGCCAGTTCTTCAATCAGACCTTGTATCTGCTTACGATTATTCTCGGCAAGTTCTGTAAAAGAACCGTACTGTGAATACTCAGGTGAAAGTGGATGGCTTTCAATCCAACCGCCACAGGCGTACTGATAAAAACTACTCCCCGGAAGGGCAGTTGTGTCAAGATTGGCAAGCTGGATACCGGCTGTCATTTCAGCTTTCTGCTTGCCCGTACCACATCCCACCATCATAAGGCAAGCTGCGGCTAAAGGTAAATAATGAGTTACTTTCATAAGATATAAATAATATTTAAGTGATAGCGTGATAAAGTGATAAGGGGAAGGTATTCACCATATCGTTTTATTGTTCTCGCTTGGCTTCTTCCAGTTCGGTAGAGACGGCATCCCACTCTTCCATCACAGAGTCGAGCTGTTGCTTCAGTTTCTGATGCTGCTCGTAAAGGGCCATATCCGAAGCTCCCTCAGGAGTTGCCATTCGGGCTTCGAGAATGGCGATGGCAGACTCGGTCTGTTCAATCTCCGATTCACAGTCAGCAACGCGACGTTCTAGTTTTTTGAGCTTCTTGTTCAGTTCCTTCTGTTCTTCGTAGGAAAGCTTGGCACCGGAAGATTGAGTGGCGGTATCCGTATTCTCTCTTCCACCGGAAGGTGAGGTAGAAAGTGCGGGTGCTTTCTGTAATTCGTTCAGGTTTTCTATCTGCTTCTTTTGCAGGAAGTCGTAGATGCCACCGAGGTGTTCTTTCACAATTCCACCACCGAACTCATATACTTTAGTCGCAAGTCCGTCCAGGAAATCACGGTCGTGGCTTACTAAAATGACTGTACCGTCAAATTCGCGGATGGCATCTTTCAGCACATCCTTCGAACGCATATCAAGATGGTTGGTCGGTTCGTCCAGTATCAGGAAGTTCACGGGTTCCAGCAGGAGTTTGATCATTGCGAGGCGGGTACGCTCTCCACCGGACAACACTTTCACTTTCTTATCAGAAGCTTCACCGCCGAACATAAAGGCACCGAGGATATCACGTATCTTCGTGCGGATATCGCCTACGGCTACGCGGTCGATGGTATCAAATACAGTCAGGCTTTCATCCAAGAGTTGTGCCTGGTTCTGAGCGAAGTAACCGATCTGTACATTATGACCGAGGGTGAGCTTACCGGTATAGTCGGTGATTTCTCCCATGATACACTTTACCAGGGTGGATTTACCTTCACCGTTCTTACCTACGAACGCCACTTTCTCACCACGGTTTATGGTCAGGTTGACATCGTGGAAGATGACATGGTCGCCATAGGCCTTCCGGACATCCTCACAGATGACAGGGTAACTTCCGCTACGGCTGCTGCAAGCAAACTTCAGGCGCAATGCAGAGTTGTCTTCCTCGTCTACCTCGATGCGTTCTATCTTTTCCAGTTGTTTGATGCGGCTCTGCACCTGCACGGCTTTCGTGGCTTTATAGCGGAAGCGCTCGATAAAGG
>OJNQ01001904.1_pt1 | contig 14176 bp, 6 predicted proteins | sample 1597621 | NCBI WGS metagenome assembly OJNQ01 (sample SAMEA2452137, study PRJEB22498) | human gut metagenome | reverse complement strand
CGCAGATGCCGTGCCGCAGCCGTCGGAGCGGTGCTTAAGCCGTAAGGCGGGAATTATGCGGTATTGCCTTAAATAAAAACGGATTTGTTTTTTCTAACATTTGGTGTATAATACTTTTATACTGGGTTTGTCTGTGCAGGATGAATGGTGCCTGCATGGAGGGCAGGGGAGAACGCTTCCCTGACTGGCTCAGAAAGACACCATATAGAAAAGGAGAATCCGCCATGTCGGAAGCATTGAAAGAACGCAAAGAGATGGACCCGCAGTACCAGTGGGACCTGACCAAAATGTACGCCAGCGATGCGGAATGGGAAAAGGCTTTTGCCGCCATTGACCCCAAAATTGAAGCTTTGGCTGCCTGGGAGGGCAAGCTGAACAACGCTGCCAGCATTCGTGAATTTTATAATGCAGAAATCGGCGTGTTCCGTGAACTGGAAAACCTGGCTGTCTACACCAGCCTGCGTCTGAGCGAGGATACTCGTGCTGATGACGCCCAGAGCATGGATGCCCGCGCTACCGCCAAATATGTAAAGGCTGTCGGTACCATCGCCTATGCTCAGCCGGAAATCCTGGCACTGCCGCAGGAAACCCTGGATGCCATCATGGCTGACGAGCAGGTTGCCCCCTATCGTTTTGCTCTGGAAGACCTGCTGCGTGCAAAGCCTCACACCCTGACCGCCCCGGAAGAAAAGCTGCTGGCTGCTTTCGGTGAGGCATTCGGCACCCCGAAAAATGTTGCCGATAACCTGGAAGACGCCGACATGGTGTTCGATTCCGTCAAGGATGGCGAGGGCAACGATGTGGAGCTGACCGCTTCCAACTACATCCTGCTGCAAACCTCCAATGACCGCGTGCTGCGCAAGAATGCCTTTGAAAGCTACTACAAGAGCTTCCGCCAGCACATCAACACGCTGGCTGCCTCTTACTCCGGCGCTGTCAAGACCGCTACCGCCGAAGCCTCCGTCCGTCATTATGAATCTTCCCGCGCCATGTCCATGGCAGGGGAGAACGTGCCCGGCCAGGTCTATGATAACCTGGTGGCTACTGTGCGCAAGCACCTGCCGGATATGTACCGCTATGTTGCTCTGCGCAAGCGCATCCTGGGTGTGGACGAGCTGCACTACTATGATGTGTACGCCCCGCTGACCAAGGGCGTCAGTGCCCATTACACCTATGACCAGGCCAAGCAGATGTTTCTGGATGCCGTTGCACCGCTGGGCGAAGAGTACGGCACCATCGTTCGCAAGGGTTTTGCCGAGCGCTGGATCGATGTGTTCCCCAACAAGGGCAAGAGCGGTGGCGCTTACTCCGGCGGCAGCTATGATTCCAACCCCTATATCATGTGCAACTTTACCGGTACGCTGGACAGCGTTTCCACCATTGCGCATGAGATGGGCCACAGCATGCACAGCTGGTTCAGCCGCCATACCCAGCCTGCCCAGTATGCCGACTATACCCTGTTTGTCGCAGAGGTCGCTTCCACCGTCAACGAGAACCTGCTCATTGAGCACCTGCTGGCAGAAAAGAACCAGGATCCCGCAACCCGCCTGGCCCTGCTGAATCAGTACCTCGAAAATTTCAAGGGAACCGTCTACCGCCAGACGATGTTTGCCGAGTTTGAGCGCGATGCCCACGCCATGGCCGAGCGCGGCGAAGCCCTGAACCCCGCCGCCCTGAACAATCTGTACAAGAAGCTCATTGTGGACTACTTTGGACCGGAGCTGGTTGTGGATGACGAAGTACAGTACGAGTGGGCACGCATCCCGCACTTCTACCGCCCGTTCTATGTTTATAAGTATGCAACCGGCTATTCCACTGCCGTGGCATTGTCCGAGGGCATCCTGAAGAACGGCGAACCGGCTGTTAAGAAGTACCTGGAGTTCCTGCACATGGGCGGCAGCGCTTACCCGCTGGATGAGCTGCGCCATGCCGGTGTGGACCTGACCACCCCCGCCCCGGTGGATGCTGCCCTGGATAAGTTCGGCCGCATTCTGGACGAAGCCGAAGCCTGCGTGGCACAGCTGGAAGCTGCAAAATAAGCAGGGGAAAGTCCTAGGGTGTATCTGATTCTTTGCTTTCAGATACACCTTAAACGCAAAATTAGAACCCCCAGTGCAGAAAATCAGCATCTTGCACGATTATTTGAAATATTTTTTGTGAATACTCTTGACAGAGCGTGGTTTATCCGCTATTATAATAAATGCGTGAGTTAAGGGGTCAAGTGCGGCCAAAATGGAAGCACAACCCCCGCAAAAAACTGCGCGGAATAATCAAGAAAGGAGAAAAGAAATGCCTACTTTTAACCAGCTCGTACGCAAAGGCCGTGAGGTCCTGGTAACCAAGAGCACTGCTCCTGCCCTTCAGAAGAGCTACAACTCCCAGAAGAAGCAGTACACCACCATGAACAGCCCCCAGAAGCGTGGTGTTTGCACCGCTGTTCGTACCATGACCCCCAAAAAGCCCAACTCTGCTCTGCGTAAAGTTGCCCGTGTCCGCCTGACGAATGGTATCGAGGTCACCTCCTACATTCCTGGTATCGGCCATAACCTGCAGGAGCACAGCGTTGTCCTGATCCGTGGCGGTCGTGTTAAGGACCTGCCCGGTGTCCGTTACCACATCATCCGTGGTACTCTGGATACTCAGGGTGTTGCAAACCGTAACCAGGCTCGCAGCAAATACGGCGCAAAGCGTCCCAAGGCCGGTGCCAAGAAGTAAGGAAACATCTTTTCGCCATAAAATGGTCAGCTGACCCTTTTGTGGCATAACGGGAGTTTTCTTTAACTTTCGAGTACCGATGATATCATTAATGTGAAGGAGGGAAGAAAGATGCCCAGAAGAGGTAAAATCGCAAAGCGCGAAGTTCTGGCTGATCCTATTTACAATTCCAAGCTCGTCACCCGTCTGGTCAACAGCATCATGCTGGATGGCAAGAAGGGCGTCGCTCAGAAGATCGTTTACGAAGCTTTTGAGACTGTCAAAGAGAAGACCGGCAACGATCCTCTCGAAATGTTCGAGAAGGCCATGGAAAACATCATGCCCAGCCTCGAAGTTAAGGCCCGCCGTGTCGGCGGCTCCACCTACCAGGTTCCCCTGGAGGTCAGCCCCGCCCGCCGCGAGACCCTCGGCCTGCGCTGGCTGACTCTGTACAGCCGCAGCCGTGGTGAAAAGACCATGTCCGCTCGCCTGGCCGCCGAGATCATTGACGCTACCAACAACGTTGGCGGCGCTGTCAAGAAGCGCGAAGATACCCACAAGATGGCAGAAGCCAACAAGGCTTTCGCGCATTACCGTTATTGATCTGCTTACTGAGGAGGTTTAAGCCATGGCAACGCCGAGAGACGTATCCCTGCAAATGACCCGAAATATCGGTATCATGGCCCACATCGACGCAGGCAAGACCACCACCACCGAGCGCATTCTGTACTACACCGGTATTAACCATAAGATCGGCGAAGTTCATGACGGCGCTGCTACGATGGACTGGATGGAGCAGGAACAGGAACGTGGTATTACCATCACTTCCGCTGCAACCACCTGCTACTGGAGCCACACCGAGACCCAGCACGATCCGGCTCTGTTCAAAAAGAACCGTCATCGTATCAACATCATCGACACCCCGGGCCACGTTGACTTTACTGTTGAAGTTCAGCGTTCTCTGCGTGTTCTGGACGGTTCTGTTACCGTTCTGGCCGCAAAGGGTGGCGTTGAGCCTCAGTCTGAAACCGTTTGGCGCCAGGCTGACGAGTACAAGGTTCCCCGCATGGTTTACGTCAACAAGATGGATACCATGGGTGCTGACTTCTTCCGCTGCGTACAGATGATGCATGATCGTCTGCATGCCAACGGTGTGCCTATCCAGCTGCCTGTCGGCCAGGAAGACACTTTCCGCGGCATCATCGATCTGATCGACATGAACGCCGATATCTACTATGATGATATGGGCAATGATGTGCGCGTTGAGGAAATTCCTGAAGACCTGAAAGAACAGGCTCAGGAATATCATGACAAGCTGATCGAAGCTGTTGCTGAGACCGACGAAGAGCTGATGATGAAGTACCTGGAAGGCGAAGAGCTGACCAAGGGAGAAATCAAGGCTGCTCTGCGTAAGGCTACTATTTCCAACGAGATCGTTCCTGTTGTCTGCGGCTCTTCTTACAAGAACCGTGGCGTTCAGAAACTGTTGGATGCAATCGTTGATTATATGCCTGCTCCGACCGACGTTGCGGCCATCAAGGGCACCAACCCGGAGACTGGCGAGGAAGAAGATCGCACTTCTTCCGATGATCAGCCGTTCTCTGCACTGGCATTCAAGATTATGACTGACCCGTATGTTGGTAAGCTGTGCTTCTTCCGCGTGTACTCTGGTACCGTTGAGGCTGGCACCACTGTTTACAACTCTGTTAAGGATCAGGACGAGCGTATCGGCCGTATCCTGCAGATGCATGCAAACAACCGTAAGGATATCGACATCTGCTACGCTGGCGATATCGCCGCTGCTGTTGGTCTGAAGAACACCACCACTGGTGATACCCTGTGCGATGAGAAGCATCCCATCATCCTCGAGTCCATGAACTTCCCCGAGCCGGTTATCCGCGTTGCCATCGAGCCCAAGACCAAGGCCGGCAGCGAGAAGATGGGTATTGCCCTGTCTAAGCTGGCTGAAGAGGACCCGACTTTCCGTACCTGGACCGATGAAGAAACCGGTCAGACCATCATCGCCGGTATGGGCGAGCTCCACCTGGAAATCATCGTGGACCGTCTGCTCCGCGAGTTTAAGGTCGAAGCTAACGTTGGCGCACCTCAGGTTGCCTACCGTGAAACCATCCGCAAGGATGCTAACCAGGAAACCAAGTACGCACGTCAGTCCGGTGGTAAGGGCCAGTATGGTCACGTTAAGATCAAGATTGAGCCCAACCCGGGTAAGGGTTATGAGTTTGTCAACGGTATTGTTGGCGGCGCTATCCCGAAGGAATACATCCCCGCTGTTGACAACGGTATCCAGGGCGCGATGAAGTCCGGTATTCTGGCTGGCTATCCCGTCGTGGATGTCAAGGTCACTCTGTGGGACGGCTCCTATCATGAAGTTGACTCCTCTGAAATGGCGTTCTCCATCGCCGGCTCCATGGCATTCAAGGATGCTATGAAGAAGGCTGACCCCGTCATTATGGAGCCCATCATGAAGGTTGACGTTGTTGTTCCTGACGAGTATATGGGCAACGTCATTGGCGACTTGAACAGCCGCCGCGGCGCGATCCAGAACCAGGAATCCACCGATGGCACTGCCCGTGTCACCGCTATGGTTCCTCTGTCCGAGATGTTCGGTTACGCTACTGACCTGCGTTCCAAGACCCAGGGCCGTGGCCAGTACTCCATGGAGCCGGCTGATTACCAGCAGGTTCCCAAGAGTGTTGCAGATAAGATCATGACCGAGCGCAATAAGGGCTGATTCTGCACAAATTCGCGCAAAATACTTGATTTTTCTTGAAAAATCTAGTATGATAGCCTTACAACAGGCTATTTTATCTGTTTGAATTAAAGGAGGATACTTCCAATGGCTGAAAAGGAAAAATTTGACCGCTCTTTGGAGCATGTCAACATCGGTACCATCGGTCACGTTGACCACGGCAAGACCACTCTGACTGCCGCTATCACCAAGGTTCTGGCTCTGAAGGGCGACGCCGATTTCATGGATTACTCCAGCATCGATAAGGCTCCTGAAGAGAAGGCTCGTGGTATCACGATCAACACCGCTCACGTTGAGTACCACACCGCGAAGCGTCACTATGCCCACGTTGACTGCCCGGGCCATGCTGACTACATCAAGAACATGATCACCGGTGCTGCTCAGATGGACGGCGCTATCCTGGTTGTTGCTGCAACCGATGGCCCGATGCCGCAGACCCGTGAGCACATCCTGCTGGCTCGTCAGGTTGGCGTGCCCAAGATCGTTGTGTTCCTGAACAAGTGCGATATGGTTGATGACGAAGAGCTGCTCGACCTGGTCGAAATGGAAGTTCGCGAACTGCTGGACAGCCAGGATTTCGACGGCGACAACACCCCGATCATCCGTGGTTCCGCTCTGAAGGCTCTGGAGAGCACTTCCAAGGATCCCGATGCTCCGGAATACAAGTGCATTTGGGAGCTGATGGACGCTGTTGACAGCTACATCCCGACCCCGGACCGTGCTGCTGATAAGCCGTTCCTGATGCCCGTTGAGGACGTTATGACCATCTCCGGCCGTGGTACCGTTGCTACCGGTCGTGTTGAGCGTGGTACTGCTCATGTCGGCGATCAGATGGAAATCGTTGGTCTGAAGGAAGAGAAGCTGACCACCACCATCACTGGTCTGGAAATGTTCCGCAAGAGCCTCGAGTTCGCTCAGGCTGGCGACAACATCGGCGCTCTGCTGCGTGGTATTGACCGTGACCAGATCGAGCGTGGCCAGGTTCTGGCTGTTCCCGGCTCTGTTCATCCCCACACCACTTTCGATGGCCATGTTTACGTCCTGAAGAAGGAAGAAGGCGGCCGTCATACCCCGTTCTTCAACAACTATCGTCCTCAGTTCTACTTCCGTACCACCGACGTTACCGGCATCATCACCCTGCCCGAAGGCACTGAGATGTGCATGCCCGGCGACAACGTTGATATGCACGTTGAGCTGATCACCCCGGTTGCCATGGAAGAAGGCATGCGTTTCGCTATCCGCGAAGGCGGCCACACTGTTGGTTCCGGCGTTGTTTCCAAGATCGAGAAGTAATTTTCGGCTTGTGATATAGCTTTCAAGGCTCCTGCTGTTAAGGCAGGGGCCTTTTTGTTGTGTACGACTTATGGGACGGGGAGGGGGCAAAGGCCGGGTGTGGAAGACCAAGGAAGGCATCATGAAAACATCAGGAATTGTAGATAGGGGAGAGGACACCATTCGGAACTTTGAAAAAGTGGAGCAGGAGGGGGCACTCACACCGCCCTACCTTGGGAAGGCGCATTTCAGGTCGCGGTTAAGGGGCAAGGGTTGATCTATCCCTAAGTTTTCGGAACGGTCAGGAACGCTCTCTACAGTACAATTTATAATGGGCAATTCTCAACCTCCAATTTTCCCTTCAAGTTTCCTCCAATCTCTGCCAAATCTCTCAACAAGCCAAACCGAAATGGCAAAAAATGCGCGGTCACAATACCGGGTGATTGTATTAAGAGATTGCAAGGAACATTATCGGGGTAAATGTTTAATCATTTGATAAAAACAGGAATAAACCATTCAAAAATGTTAATAAATACCGCCAAAGAGTCACCGCACCGCAACGCAAATAATGTGCGAAAAACAGGTTTCAGTTGATTCAAGGACAAAAATTTACATAGAAACCGCTCTAATTAACTATGCAAATTCTGGCAACTGTGATATAATGTATATACTTAGATGTGTCGGAAAGGTTATCATTTGCGGGATCAAGGCATGCAGCCGGTACAACGTTTTGTCAGCCGCTGTGCCGGGGCCAAAAGCCCCAAAAGCAGGCCGCAGCCCGGCAAGGGATCGCCAGACCGAGGGGAGCACAACCAGGCGTTTTGCAATCAACACCTGCAAAGTGCCGCACATCTGCCGTACCACTTTTCACACAAAAGGGGAAAGTAGTAACACTTAAGGGAGGATAAAACTATGAAGAAAAACCTTCAGCGTTTTGGTGCATCCGTGCTGGCAGCAGCCATGGTTGCCCAAAGCGTGGCGCTTCCCGCAGCAGCCGAAACTACCAAGATTGATTCTTCGGTAGCGCAGCAAGCGCGGCCAGCGCTGTGCAGTCCCTGCCCAAGTTCACCAGCACCGCAGACCTGATCAAGCAGACAGCCCAAACGCTGGCTGCCCAGGGCGAAGTGCATGAACTGGAGCAGGACGATGCCAAGCTGGAAGCGACTGCACAGAGCAAGGCGGGCATGAGCCTTGCAGCGTTGGAAAATGCACTGGCCGATGCCATGTACGCCAACGCCGCAGCCGGCAAGATCAACACCGAAGCCTATGGCCTGAACAAGGACGAGATGGCATCGGTGATGGCTGCCACCATCAAAACGTATCATCTGTCCAGCGCCGTTACCGACCTGGGCTATGAGACGAACGCCGCAGGCGTTGTGACCGCCGTTACCTTTACCGGCAGCTCCGGCATGACCTCTGCGATGGAGTCCATGACCAACAGCGATGATGAAGTGATTGCGCAGCAGGCTGACAGCTACGCACAGGCTTACGTTGCTGAAAACTCCGATACCTTTGCGGCCAGCGCCGCTGCAGACGGCCATACCTATGGCGAGCCGAAATGGTACTGGAATGACACCAACCCGGAGGATGGCCATACCCATACCTGGAAGGAAACCCCCGATGGTTACTGGACCAAGACCGATGACGGCTGGGCTTACACCGCTGTGTATACCTGTGAAAAGGACGATGCCTACCAGAAGGTAGAAGGCACCGTAACCAAGGATACCACCGAGGCAAAGCCCGGCGTTGCCGGCAAGACCGTTTACTCTGCCAGCGTGCCCGCTGACAAGAGCCCGGTTAAGAAGGAATACAAGGAACCCACCACCCGCACCGACGACATTGCCGCCCTGCCCTGCCAGAGCCATGTTGTGTCCAAGGATGCAGATGGCAACTTTGTTGCTACCTTCAACTGGGAAATGAAGAAGGTCGAGGGCGAGCTGGCCGCTGACTACAGCAACGCCCAGCTGTTCTATGACAGCGAAACCGGCAAAATTTCTGCCGGCGCTCCCGTTACCATTGACTGGGAATGCACCAGCGTCACCTTCAAGTGCGCTGTCTGCGGCGAAGAAATCAAAACCCAGCCGGTAATGACCATGCCGGTCAGCGTTGTGGTAGACCAGAATAACAATTCCGTCTACATCAACGTGGGCGGCACCCCGACCCTGGATACCACCTCCGGCGGCGTCGGCGTTACCCTGGTGTCCGCAATGAAGGACGGCAACTGGTACGATATGCAGAACAACCCGGTTGACGCAAGCAAGGTGAACTTCACCTATCAGAGCGGCGACAACAAGGGCAAGAACAGCCTGCTGCTGTACGACAGCCAGAAGACTGCCGTGTATGTGGACGACCAGGGCAACCAGGTCACCAATACTTACGATGTCTCGACTGCGCAGATGAACTACTACTACTTCCAGCTGTCGCAGTTCAACCAGGACGAAGCAGAGTACTTCGGCGTGGCTGCCCCGTTCTGGACCTCCAAGGGCGTTCAGAAGCAGGGCGAGGATGGCAGCATCACCGGCACCATGGGCGCAATCAAGATATTGTGCAGCATTGATCCGAACGATGATGTCCCGCCGACCACCATGGCATTCATGCTGAACATGCTGCCGCAGGGCTTTATGTCTTACGTCATGAACTATGGCGAAGCTCTGAAAGGCATCCGTGATGCAGGCTTGGCACAGGTTGCCAAGCTGGGTGACAGTGCTGACTATGTCACCAAGCTGCTGATCCTGCATGACTGGATCTCCCAGGTTGCAGAATTCGATATGGGCTCCATGGGCGATATCACCGGCGGCGGCAACAACGACCCCATCCAGATGACTGCTTTCGGTGCCCTGCTGGGCGGCGAGATCGGCGCTAAGGGCGTTGAGTATGGCTGCATCTGCCTGGGCTATGCATCTGCATTTAACTACATGGTCCAGAATTTGCCTGACAACAAGGAAATCTATAAAAAGACCGTTGACGGCAAAGAAGTTTGGAAGACCCCCGATGAAGTAGGCGATAACGCTGTTGTTGACTTTGCCCAGATCCTGTATTACTGCGATACTTCTGATACCAGTGTTGCCGGTAATGCGTTCGGCGGCGGCATGTTCAACAACGTCCACTACTTCAACGCAGTCAAGGTCAACAAGCTGCAGGGCGACAGCAACTCTGCTACGATGACCACCGGCGAAGCCAACAAGAACTGGTACTATGTTGACGTCTGCTATGACGACGTGAACACTGAGTGCATGGCCCAGACCCGCGTTGAGAACGCAGGCGACATGCGCCATGTCAACTTCCTGGTTTCTCCCTCCGGTCTGGAAGGCCGTTACAGCAAGTACTATGATTACATTGACTCGCTGTACGATGGCTACACCTACACCAAAAACAAGGAACCCGATAAGGATGATGCCGGCAATGTTGTGTTGAACAACGGCAAGCCGCATTACTCTTACACCAAGACGGAGAACAAGAACGAGACCCGTTACACCGATACCTGCTACGAGGATACCTGGTTCACCTCTATCTGCAGCCCCATCTACTTCGACAATAATTACTTCTATTACGTTGATACCACGACCAACCAGAACCTGTACAACAACATGCGCCGCCAGCAGTCCGAGAACGGCAACAACGGCAACTCTGGTTCCGGCAGCTCTGGTAACAACTCCCAGATGCAGCAGTTCATGAAGAAGATGCAGAACCAGGGCCCCGATACTCTGGAAGCACGTCCGCGTAATGCGAACTACTATATCCGCAAAGAGGATTCCAGCAGCAGACCCGGCGGCTTCAGCATGAGCAGCTTTACCAAGACGGATGACCCGTTTGATATCATCCTGATGTACTACAACGATCTGAAGAAAACCAGCAGCAACTTCAATGATGACGACAGCAATGCCGAGGTTCTGGCCGAAGCTGGCACCATCTATAAGATCGATACCAGTGCAAAAGATAAGCATACCAAGGTTGAAAACAACCTGAACACCGAGTGCCTGGCAGACGCTGCTGCAAAGCGGATCTACCCCGCACTGGTACACTCTACCGCACTGTATGATGGCAAGCTGTACTTCAACGTCAACAACGCCATCTACCGTATGGACCCGACCACCGGCACAGTGGAAGAAGTGAAGGAATACAACACCGTCTATGGCGGCATTAAGCTGACCAAGGATAAGGACGGCAACATGGTTCCCGATACCCACTTTCCCGGCATGAGCATGGTTATCATGGATAGCGCCCAGGATACCAGCAGTGTGAAGTATCTGAACACCTTCCAGAACCATCCTCTGGCTGGCCTGACCCTGCGTGATAGCTACAGCTTTGCTACCACCACCCAGCAGGGCCAGACTGTGATCACCGGCATCAACACCACCAAGGATCAGCTGGTCGTTTCTGTCGGCACCAACCTGTCCAACACCTATAAGGAACTGGTGGACGGCAAGGCAGAAGTCAAGACCGATGCCTCCGGCACTTCTTATGCAAACCGTAAGAGCTACAAGACCGAGTCCTGGAACTACAACCCGAGTTACAACCAGAACATGGGCAGCTCTGACGAGAAGAACAAGAACGAAGAGTTCATGTGGTGCGCTAACCTGGTTGAAACCATGCCGATGTCCGACATGGTCAGCGACCTGAGCAGCGGCGCAACCACCAATGTTTCCGTTGAAGCATGGTGCGATACCCCCGCTTACACCCAGGACCGCACCAACAAGTACGGCCTGACCAAGGGTGAAAAGAAGTACGCTGACGGCGCACTGCCCAAGGGCCATATCTGGGCTCTGGACGAGCTGGAAACCAAGTCCGTTGGCAACAATGTGTACCTGTGCTCTGATTGCCATACCGCAACCGAGAGCGTACCTCACACTGTAACCCTGCCGGACAAGATTGAAGGCGTTACCCTGACCCTGGGCACCACCAGCAGCACCTACATCAAGGACGATACCGTTACCCTGACCGTAGAAAAGGAAGGCACCGATATCGTTACCGTTACCGCAAAGAGCGGCGATACCGAAGTTGCTCTGAATGAAGTTCAGGAAGCAGCGCAGGACGAAGCCGCAGCCCAGGCTACCACCGAAAAGGCTAAGACGGTTTACACCTTCACCATGCCGAACGGCGATGTGGACATCAGCGTTACCAAAAACGCCAAGACCTATGAGGTCAAGGTGGCCGATGCTAACAAGGATACGTTGAAGATCACCAGCCCCGAAGCTGACCTGGATAAGGTTGCTGAGGGCACCAGCGTTACCGTTGTGGCTACCCCGAAGGATGGCTATACCCTGACGGCTGACGGTGTGGTGGTTACTTACGGCGACAATCAGACCCTGAAAGCAACTCCTGACACAGAAAAGGCCAACACTTACACCTTTGCAATGCCCGCTGGCGATGCAACTGTCAGCGCAGCGTTTGAAGAGGTTAAGAAGTATAACGTTACTGTGGCGGGTACTGTTGAAAACGGCACTGTGGGCGTAGAGCCGAAAACCGCAGCTGCGAAGGATGTTGTTACTGTTACCGTTACCCCGAATACCAACTTTAAGTACACGGACGGCAGCCTGAAAGCTACTTATACGGATGGCGGAACGAAGAAAGAAATTAACGACTTTAAGGCAGTAGACGGTAAGGAAAACACCTACACCTTCGAGATGCCCGCCGCTGATGTTACCGTTAGCGCTGCGTTTGAGCCTGTTAAGGTTGAAACCTACAGCGTTACGATTAAAAGCAGCGATTACGGCGAGGTGAAGGCTGACAAGACCGCTGACCTGAAGGCAGGCGATACTGTTATTCTGACCGTTACCCCGGCTGATGACATGTATAAGCTTGCACAGCTGGCAGAAAATGGCCTGAAGGTTACTTACACCGATGCAGCGGGCACCGCGCAGCCCGTTGAAGTGGCAGAAGGCACCGAAGCCAACACCTACACCTTTGAAATGCCTGCTGCTGATGTGACCGTTACCGCACAGTTTAAGATTGTTAAGTATGGCATTGAAGTTACCCCGATGGACGGCGGCACTATCACATTTACTGATAATGAGACCCGCTTCGCGGCAGGTACAGAAGTTACAGCTAGCATCATGCCGAATGGTACCCTCTACGAATTGACCAAGGTGATGTATTATGAGGGCAATAATGGCAAAGACATTACGCAAGATGTATTGAATAAAGGCTACCAGTATACCTTCACTATGCCTGCAAACTATGTGAAGTTTGAAGCAACCTTTACAGCAGTTGGCGGCGAAGAAACCCAGGCTCTCGAAGCCGAGGAGCGCACCGCTCACGGTGCCGCTGAAAAGACCACCATTACCGCAATGGCTGTCTTTACCTGCACCGATAAGAACTGCGCAAGCGCACAGTTCGTGGATGCAACTGTAAAGCAGACCAGCGGCGTTACCACCGCTGCTGTCAACTTCAACGGCAAGGACTACACCGCCAAGTACGGCGAGAAGAACGGCTGGGTTGAAGAAAACGGCAAGAAGTACTGGTACGAAAAGGGCGTGAAGCAGGGTACTACCGGCCGCGGCAAAGAGATCTATGATCCCGATTCCGACGCTTGGTACTGGCTGGATGCTGTCCAGGGCGGCGCAATGACCGTCAGCAAGGACGTTTACCAGGAATCCGCCGCCGGCCAGTGGGCTGATAAGCCCGATGGCACCGGCAAGTGGGTCCGTTACGATGAGAACGGCCACATGGTCAAGGGCTGGCAGACGACCGATAAGGGCACCTACTACTTTGACCTGATCACCGGCGCTATGGCTAAGGGCGCAGGCGATATTGACGGTGTACCTTGCGCATTTGACGAGTACACCGGTATCGCTCTGGACGGCCAGTGGCTGACCATCAAAGGCGCTGACTTCTGGTACGAAAAGGGCGTTCGCCAGGGCCTGGATGGCCGCGGCAAGGAAATCTATGACCCGGCTTCCGACGTTTGGTACTGGCTGGATGCCGTTGACCAGGGCAAGAAAGCCACCAGCAAGGATGTCTATCAGGAATCCGAAGCTGGCCAGTGGGCTGATAGGCCCGATGGCACCGGCAAGTGGGTCCGTTACGATGCACAGGGCCACATGATCAAGGGCTGGAGCGCTGACAAGCGTTACTATTTCGACCCGATCTATGGCACCATGGCTAAGGGCGATGCAGTCATCGATGGCCGCACTTATCATTTCGATAAGAACACCGGCATTCGGCAGTAATTCCACAGCCGGAACAATGAGCTGTAACCCAGCCCATTAACCCCTAAATAGAAATGCCGCAGCAGATGTAACAGTCTGCTGCGGCATTTTTGTATTTGTGGGCATAGGTTCGGTGAAATATTTGCCAGGCCAGTAGGGCGGGGGACCCCACGATTGTGGTGGCTCCCCTGGAGGGGAGCTGGACGCGAAGCGGCCTGAGGGGTGGTTCCTTGCCGCAAACCTAAGGCAACACCGCACAATTCCCGCCTTACGGCTTAAGCACCGCTCCGGC
>OJNQ01001895.1_pt1 | contig 14221 bp, 18 predicted proteins | sample 1597621 | NCBI WGS metagenome assembly OJNQ01 (sample SAMEA2452137, study PRJEB22498) | human gut metagenome | reverse complement strand
TTTCTTCAACAGCAGTCTCCTCAACTTTTTTTACATCTTCTTTTGATGCTTCTTCAACATTATTTTCTACTTTTTTGTTACTCATAATTTACTCCTTTCTAAGCCTTTACACTTTTCTTTAATAAATAAATATAGTTTGTATTTAATGGTTTACCATCTAAAATAACTAAACCTTTTGTAATCCATTTGTTCTTATCTTCATCGAAATATCTCTTATAACCAAATGTCATGTTTGAGTTGATACCATAAGCTTTTTCAGGTACCCAGAATATTCCAAAATATTCTCCATTTGCACATAAATCAAATGATTTGAATAAATCTTGTTCTGTTCTAAGTACAGGATATTCATTAAATTTATATTGTTTATCACTAACATCAAATCCTGCTTTATTTATTGGTTGATTATTAGAATCTTTCATTGTGCATAAATTACCTACATAGGTTTGTTTTGCCATAGCAAATTCTGGATTAGCTCCTTCCATTCCTAAAGGTATATTAGCAAATAATTTTTTCTCCCATGCTGTCCAATCAGAAATTTCCTCTTCTGTAAATTCTATAATATTAGCTGCTGGAATTCTTTTTAATCCTGCTGCAACATCTGTAAGTATTCCTGTTGGTTGTGCATTTCCTGTACCTTTTAAAACTGCTATATCTCTAGCTTTTAAATAAGCTGACAATAAAGCATTTATTAATTCTTTTTCAAATACTTCTACACTTAATATGCTTTGTAGTAAAGATTGTGCTATTCTTATTTCTCCTATATGGTAAGAGAATACAACGCTTCCTTTAGCACCATCAACACCTTGTTCTTCACTAACTCCATGTTCACTATCTGTTCCTTCTATACCACTCCATGTAAATGTTGCATCAAAGTCTGCTATTGGAACTTCAACACCACCTTGAACATTTAACATACGAACTCTTGAAGAAAATTGTCCATGTACCCCTTCAATTTTCTTAATTAATTCTTGTAATATAGTATGAGGAATTAATACTCCCAATTCTTCACTTGTTACTTCTCCTGCTGCTCTTGTTTCAGCACGATATTGAGTTAAAATTTCATTTAGTTTTTCACTTCTTGTTCCTGTTTGTGCATATTGTTTAAAAGCCATTCTATATTCCATTGAAGAAAGTATATCTTCTTCATTATTTGAAGCTTGTCCTCTTTGGTTCATTTTTGCTCCTCCTATAACATTTAAAACAGCATTAGGATTAAATCCATTTGCACTTCTTCCTTCATCTGCTTTATCATCTTTTTTTTCATTGTTTCTGTCTTCTGCATCTCCATCATCATTGCCATCATTATTATTATCTTCTTCTAATTTTTTTAATTGTTCCTCTGCATCATTAATTTCATCACGTAATGCTATTAGGTTTTCTCCTAAACTTCTAACCTCATCAATATCTTGTGAGTTTTTCATTTTTTCTTCCTTTTCTTTTAATTCTGTTCTTTTTCTTTCAATTAATTTTTGTAAAAATTTTTTCATTTTAAAATCCTCCTAATAAATATTTTATTTTAAGCTTTTCAAGCTCTAATTTTTTTGAAGAAGTATCCACCTCTCCACTTCTAGCAGTGTCCACCGCTAGGCGTGCAGTATCCACCGCACTTTTATCTCTAGCAGCTATTGAAGTATCTTCGTATGCAGGAAATGTTACTGCACTAACTTCAACAACTGTTGAAATCGCTTTTATATGTCTTGTTGGATAATCGCTGTCAAGATTTTCCCATTCCTCATCTTCTATTCCAAACATAAATGACATACCTGTTATGTCTCCACGCTCAATTGCACTATATAAATTTCTAGCTTCTGTATTATTTTCCACATCTAATTCAACTTGAATTTCCATTCCTTCATCATCAACAGTTAATTGCATTGTTGAATTTTTAGTATTTCTTCTTGACCTTGCAAGAGGTATTTTAGATTGATCGTGATTTACTAAAAATCTAACATCTTCTAAATTCGTTTTTTTCAATGCTCCTTTTTCAATTACTTCTGCAAACATTCCAGCAATATCTGTTTTACTTTCATATACTATTGGTCTACCAACAATTATATTGCCCCTTTTTTCATCTTTTTGAGCTCGTATATTAAAGTCATAATTTCTTCTTATTAATTCATTATTCATTTTCATTACCTCCAACATCATTATTTTCTTGATTATCTATCTTGTTATTTTCAGCATTAGTTTTGTTACTTGACATTGCAATTTGTCCCGCAAGTTCTGGGAGTGGTCTCATTCCAAAAGCTGTACGAACTTCATTTTTATAGCAACTTCCACTATCAACTAATAAATCAAATAACTCTATTTTTTGACCTGTATCCATAAAAATTAATTCATGTGGATATAATACAACAGCATTTCCAAATCCTTTTTCTCTTTCTGAAAAAAGTCCCATTGTAATTGCTTCCCCCGTTTTTTTAATTACAGGTTCCAAACTTTTTTGATAAAAAGCTTCATATTGTGCTTTTGTATAATCTCCTGTTAATATTGGAAGAGAAACACCCCAATTTCTTAATATCTTTTCATCAATAAACTTCAATGTTGTTGCATCTACTAATTGAATTTTATTTTGTAGTGGTATATATTCTCCCTTTATATCTAATGGCAAAAATCCACTTTCATTTTTTGCAAGTCTAGTCTCAATTTCTTTAATGTTCTTTTCCATTTTTCCATCATCTAATAATGTATTGTATTTAATAACTCCATTAATAGAAAACGAACTTTTTAATGCTTTAGCAACTCCCTGTAATAAAGTATCATTTAATTCTAGTGTTTTTAATAGTGCTTTATTATCTGGTTGTCCAAATTCATTGCCTCCCATAAGCTCATTTATTGAATATCTATATCTAATATGTATTACGTCTGCATAAGCTAATATTGTTTCATATCCATTTAAAAACTTAAATTTTATTCCTAACTTTCCTTGTGGATCTTGTAAAAAGGTAACATCTGTTGGTTGTATTGGATAAAGTGCTGTATATTCTTTATTGCCAGCACTATCTTTTTTATATGTTGGAATAATAAAAGCATTAAAATTAAGAAATAATTGCCAAAATACCTTTTCAAAGAAATCACTTTGCGTCATTCTTTCATTTGGTTGATCTAATAATCTTTGAATTTTACTATTTTCAACAGGTATTAGATCACTTCCACTTTTTCTAATATGGAAAGGATTTACTTTTGTTAATTCTGTTACTAAACACGAAATAGCCTGTTGCACAACATCACTAGCATATATATCTTGACCAAATTGTGAAAAGATTGGAATATAACCATTTAACATTTCTGCATATTTCATATTTTCATTTCTTGGCTTTTTAAATTTATTAATAAACTCAATTAAGTTCAACGCTATTTACCTCCTTAATTTCTAAAATATCACAACCTCTATTATTCATATAAAAAAGATACATTGCTTCTTCCTTGTTTGTTGCTTCAATATTATCAATACGAATATTAGAATATTTTTGATATTTGATCCTGTATTTTTTCATCATCTTCTCCTCACTATTTTATAAGTTTGTGAAATTCATTACGATAACGTCTATATACTTCATATAAAATAATTAATGTCACAGCTCCATCAATTCTTTTACTTGCTTGATTCTTTACTTTTACACACATTATATTTCCATAATTGTCCATTTCCATTGCTGAATTACCTAGGCACCATTTATCCATAGAATTTTTGTTATAATTAATTCTTTGATCTTGTAATTCTGCTTCTACTAATTTCATTGCATTTGATAAAACTTTACCTTGTAAAATCATTTCTGTTTCAAAGCTAAATTCGTTCATTCTATCTGTAAATGGCTTTGAAAATCTTTGATCATAACCAGCCATATAAGTTTTTATCCCATAATTTTTATATAGTTCATAAAACCAATCTGCTATTTTTGATATATCAATTTCATTTCCTTCATGTATTGTAAGTAATCCTTCTCTCGCCCATTCCTCATATTTTGCACCAGCTTCCTTGTCATTGCTGTCTTGTAATTTACTTTCTGGTATCCAATAATGAGAATATACATATTTGGTTTTATCGTTTGGCTTCATCAATAATATTTTTGCATTTGATAAATCTGTTGTTTCTGATAAGTCAACAGCACCCAAACAAAAAGAACCTCTAAAGTCTTCTAAACTAAAAGGTTCTATTTCATAGTTATAATCTTCAAGCATTAACCATGATTGAGCATTATTTTGTTTTATATTAAAATCTTTGCAAAGAGTATGCATTCTTTTTGATTTTGATGTTTTTGATTTTTCTATTTCTCCTCTTAATGATTTCCACTTTTTTACCACACCTAGACCGAGGATTAGATTTATACCAACTTTGTTCATCTTGCCATATTTCTTCTTCGCTATCCTGTGTATATAACCATGGTAAATAATGTATATCATTAGTTTCATCAAACAAAACTTCTCTTGCATATTTTAATTCATTATCTAAATAACCATCATTTATAAATCCTTCTGTTGTTAGATTTATAAATAATGGTTCATCTTTTGTTGACATGGATTTTTGCCCTGCTTCTGCAATTTCATCATTTGGTGCATCATGACTTTCGTCCATATACATTTTATCTATATTTCTACCATCTTTATTTTGTGTTTTACTTGACATTTTAAATATTGTAATATTCTTTTTAGTATTACATATTGAGGACATATTTTTATGTGTAACTCTCGAATGTGGATCTATTCTTTTTCTCATATTGTCTATTTCGTTCCAAAGTAAACTTGCTTGCTTATCATCATTAGATGCACAAACAATGTCCATTCCACCTTCTCCAATTCTTAAATCTGTATGAGCATCTGCTGCCATTAATGTTGTCTTTCCATTTTTTCTTGCAATTAATAAAATTACATTTTGAAATCTCCTTGCCCATCTATTTAATTCTTCATCAAATACTTTAAAAGAATATACAACTTCTATAAAAGCCTTTTCCCAAAGTAATAATTGCATTGGCACATTATAAAATGGTTTCTTGCTTTGTAAACACAAGTTTTCCATAAATTCTATTCTTAAATGACTTTCACTTGTATCATATCTATATTGAGGATTATCTAAATCCTTAATTAATTTTTGTAATTCTGTTTTTAATTCTAATCCAACTATTATATTTCCTTTTTGTATTTCTTCATAATATTGTCTTAAATAATTAACCTCCAAACTTTTGTCGCTCCTCTAGGAATTTTTGAACTGGATCATCTTCTATTTCATGGCCATTAATCATAGAATACAACATTCTAATTGCGTTCATATAACTTTGTGAACATTCCTTGTATAACTTTGCAGCTTTTGTTGTCCTTTGTTGAGTTGGATTTTTAGGATTTACTTGTATGAATGGCAATTTTTTTAATTCTTCCATTCTATCTTCCAAAAAGGCTATATTATCTAAAAGTGGATTTATTAATTGTTTCTTATTTTCATCTATATCTTTAAAAATTTCATCTAAATTTTCCCTTCTTGTCAAATATATTCCCTTCTTTCTGTATCTATTTTTTTCAATTCCAAAAAAAATGAAAATTTTACTTCGTGTGGAAAAGAGGTTCCCCTTACAGTCCCCACCAAAAACATTTATGGTGTCTTGGAGGGGGGCTATTCTTGAAAACTCTCAAACCATTCTTCAATGTATTTTTTCCAATTTTCATCTTTTGCTCTACTTAAACATATTTCTTTATCACAATCAATATATATAAGCTCTGCACCTAGTTTATCAGCAAGTCTTTGTCTTTCCATCTTTAATGGATATGTTCCTACAATAAAAGCATTCTGCCAGTTTCCTAGTCTCATCTTTACTTGATCTATTAAACAATTTCTTGTTTCAAAAATATTTTGTTGCAACTTTCTTGGTTTGTTATATTTATCGCAGAAGCTTATGCATTCCCATATCTTGTCTATATCTATAATTAAATCATCAGCTGTCCCCATATTTTCAACCCATGTAGATTTACCAGCACAAGGAGATCCATAAACTATATACACTTTCTTTGGCAATTCATATCCAAAACGATGATGTACTTTATTATGGCATTTAAAATGTATTAACATTATATTATCAGGATTAAGACTTATATTATAATCATTAACATTGCTATTATTTAATGGTATTTTATGATGTCCAATACAATCATAAGCTTTTACTATCTCTTCTCCACAATATTCACAAATTAGTTTTTCTTCATCATTTACTCTTTCTAATCTTAGATTCTTTAATAAATTTTGCCATTCTTTTGATTTATATAAATCATGAGCATTTTCAAACATAATCTATTTTCCTTTACCATAATTCATTTTCTGCTTGTTTTTCTTTAAGTTCTAATTCACGTTTGCTAAATCCTAGTTTAATCATGTTTTCTCTACCTTTTCTTTTTGCTTCTGAAACTCTTGTTAAACTATCTTCTATTTTCTGTATCTTATCAATTGTTGGTTCCGCTTCTGTTGTAGTTTCTATACTTCCTTGACTATTCTTCTTTTTTATACTACCTACTGTCATATCTTTATCTGATTGTTCTAATTTATTTATTCTTCGCATCATTCTTAATTCACGAATGGTCAACATTTTATATTCTTCTATGTATCCATCTAATAATTTATCTGTACTTTCTATTTTCATATTTTTGAATAATTGCTTTTCCTCTTCTGTTAATACACTTTGATAAATATTTTCATATTCTCCTGTTGTTACAGCATTCTTATTTTCTGTTGCTGGGTGTCCACCTTTATTGTTCTTTGCATTTTTATTTCCTTTAAGAACTTCGCTTTTTTCTCTAGTTAGATTATATTTTCTTATAATCTTCTTCAAATCAGGCAAGGTAATGTTGTATTTTTTAAATATGTCTTTATATCGCATTCCCTGTAAATAATCATTCTTTATTTTTTCTTCTTTATTTTGTGTCAATACAACTCACCCACCTCCATTACTTTTTTAAACAATCTAAAAACTGCAATTTTATTTCATTTGCAATTTTCTTCATCATTATCGGTGGAACACTCATTCCACATATATATTGAACATTTTGTCCACAAAAGTTATAATCTTGTGGAAATGTTTGAATTAATTTTATATCTCTATCACTTATTGAAGCAGGAACATCAAATCTTAAAAACAAACCTCCTGCTGCTAATGTATTTGGTATTCTGTTATCTTTTACAAATTGTGTATTAAAACTACTAATTTTACCATTTTCAGTTCTTTCAATAGTATCACATAAACTATTATCTTTTCTGCTTCTTTTTAACCATCTTTGATATAGCATAGTATCTTTATTGATTGGTTTATATTCTGTATCTTTTATTTGTCCGTATGTTATAAATTCTTCATTGAATTCTAACTTTATTTTTGGTAGTTCTAAATCTTTTCTCGTTGCTATAAAGAAAACTCTTTCTCTTTTTTGTGGTACACCCATTCTTGCTGAATTTAATAAAAATATTTGTGTTTTATATCCCACTTCATCTAATTTTTTTATTATTAAATTAACATATCCTCTAGCATTTCCCATTAATATTCCTTTTACATTTTCGGCAACAATTATTTTGGGTTTTAATTTTTCAGCTAGCTTTATAAATTCAAAAAATAAATCATCTAAAACTTGATATGCTTGACCTTCTCTAAATTTTTTACTTTTTCCCCAATTTTTTTCTCTTTCTCCAGCTAATGAAAAAGTGCTACATGGAGGACTGCCATCTAATATATCTAAATTATATAATTCTTTAGGATAATCTTTTAAAGCAATCATTTCTTGAATTGGCATACAGTAATTATATTTAGGATTATGATTTTTTACATATACTTCATTTATTTTTTTATCTATTTCGCAATTTCCTATAACATTATATCCTGCTAATTTATATCCCATAGTTGAACCGCCACCACACGAAAAACACGAAAAGACATTATAATTATTTTTTGAAACTTGTTTTAAATCTTTTAGATTCCACTCATATTCTGGCATTGTATTCTCCTTATTTTTTTATATCAAACATAAAACCACATTTAGGACATTGACATTTGAATTTATCATCACCAAATTCTGTTAGTTCAACTTCTTTATTATCATTGATTATTTCTTCCGCTTCTTTAAATATCTTTTCTATTTCATTTTCATCAAAACCTGTTATATCTAAATCGTAATTGCTATCTCTTAACTCTGAAAGCAATTCTTCCAATTTATCATTGTCCCATTCTCCAGATATTTTATTAAGTGCTATATTTAATGCTTTTTCTTTGTTTTTATCTAAATCAACAATATTGCAATCTATTTCTGTATATCCTAGTTCCTTTAATACCTTTAATCTTTGATGTCCACTTATAACAGTCATATCTGTATTAACTATAATCGGTGCAACATATCCAAATTCAACTAGGCTTCTCTTTATTCTTTGATATTCTACATTTTCTGGTTTTAAATCTATTCTTGGATTGTATTCTGCCGGTTTTAGATTTGCGATTTTTATTTTTCTTATATTCATCTTTATACTCCTTAAAACATCTTGTTTCATATTTGCAATTTTTACATTCTCTTGTCATACATCTACCAATATCCATAGATATACCTCTTTACACATTAGTATAATAAAAAAGCTCGTAGGCTTTTTTGCTTACGAACTTTTTATACATTTATCACTATACATATTATATCACACATTTTGTATCATTTTGTGTCAAGTTTTTTTAATGTCCTATAATATATATTTCTTACATTCTCGTATGTATTATTTGTTTTCATTGCAATTTCTTCAAAACTCATATCTGTTATAAATCTGTATTCCATAACAGATTTTGCAATAGGATCTTCTATTGTGTCAATTACTTTTGTTAATTCTTCTAATTCAAGAGGAATCTCCTTTTCTAATCTTTTTTGCTTTTTTTCGTACATCTCAATTTTGTAATGTGTAATAACATCATATCCTTCTATCTTTACATTATGAGGATAACCAGTTTTATAATCTTTCGCAAAGTCAGTAACTATTTTGGGCTTTGCTCTTAATTTTTCAATTATCTTTTTTGTAGTATTTAATTCTTTATTCTTTTTCAAATATCTACTTAATGCTTTAATTTCCATATACACACCACCTTTTCTTTTTCCGTTTCTCTTAATCTAAATTTGTATGTATTATAATTTTCTAAATCTTTTTGCACATTCATCTTTTGTCCTCCTATTCAAAAAATATATAATTTTTCCCTTTAATTTCAACTATTTGAAATCTCTAAATTTTCTATTGTGTTCGTTTTTGTTTTTTTATTGTTCATAATAAATTTTTTTATTATTTTCTTACAGCTACCTATGGTTATTGTTTTTTTATATTCTATCGTTTTTTATTTTATTGTTTTTATATGAATTACTGACTATATTGTAATATCTCAAATATGTATATTTGTCTTTATTTCCTTGAACAATCTTATTTATTTCATTTCGTTGTATTCCTTCACTTTGCAAGAGTTTAATGAATTTCTTTTTGCTTATTTTTTTATCCAAAATAGGATATATAGCTTTATACAAATTATTAACAGCTTTCTTTGTCATATCAAATATATCTACACTTATTTCTGCTATTGTATTAGCAATTTGTTCAAATGCTTCCACTACTGGTTTCATAACGTCATCAATAAGTTTTTTTATTTTCTTTTCCGCTTCTATATATTCCTCTTCTGATAGTCCTACTTTTAAATTATCTCCATGACAAATCATTTCAGAAAAATATCCACTTTTGTTTAAGCATTGAACTTGTCCAATTGTAATATTTTTATAATCAATTTGTTTCATTATCTATTCCCCTTCTTTATCTATCAATTCATCTCCCCAATATAAATCATACATTGGATTTTCTACTCTTTTATTACAATAATCACTTACTGTTTGTCGACTTATAAATAAATTCTTTGCTGCATCTCTTGTACCTTTAAAAACTTTTATTATAACACCTTCATTATCAAGCATTACAATTGATTTTCTATGAGATTGCCAACCAGTCCTTTTCCCCGCTTCTAATCTAGTTGTAATTTGAAGATTTGATAATCTATTGTCTGATATTATTCCATTTTTGTGATATGCTACCTCTTCTGCTTTTAATTTTCTATTAAATGTTTCAATTACAAGTTTTGCTACATTGTAGTTCTTTCCTTTTTCATCAATATGTAATTTTATTACTTGTATTGAACCTTTTCTAAATGTTTTTAAATATCTATATTTGTATTTATAAAATCTTCTGACTCTTCCATAATTACTAATTTCATATTTAGAATTTAATATTCTTTCCCATATTTCATCTTTATATTTTATTTCTTGTGTTTTTTTCATTTATTTTTTCCTTTAAAAAATTCTTTCCAAAAAGATGACATTTTTTCTACTTTTTCCAATACAACATCTAATATTGGTTGTCCAATTTCCATCGCTAATCCCATTATGTTTGCAAATATCCAGAACATAAAATATATTGGACTAAGTAATACAACTAATATTTTAAATAATATCTCTTTCATAAATTCTCCTTACTATTCTCTTGATATATTTTTAGCATTCTTATTACATCATTGTAGGTATCCAATTGTCCTTCGTAATAATCTTTTGAATGAAATAAAGTCATGTTTTGTTCTTCAATAATATTTTCAGTATTTGTTCTTGATACTTCTAAATGTTCTATTATGCTTTGTAAATTTTCTAAATCCAGTTTTCCCATCTTAATCCCCCCACACTTCTTTTCGTATTCTTTCTTCTTCCGCTTCTTCTTGTTTCCATATTTCTTTTTCTAAAGCCTTTTTCGTTGTTCTCCAACCAATATTCCAAAAAGCTTCATTTTCTAATTCTCCTTCATAACTAAATTGATCTGGTATATATTCTCTAATAAATTCTATCAATCCTTCTTTTTCTAATTCTTTGCATGAATTAAGAACTGCATGATGTTCTATTTTAGATGTAATAATATGCTTTCCTTTATTTTTAGCCAAATGTGCAATTCCCTTTAAAGCTGTATTATCACTTTCAGAGCCTCCTGCTGTAAAAATAATTTCACTTGCATTGCAATTTATAAGTTCTGCAACCTTTTTTCTTGCATCTTCTATAGCTCTTTTGGCACTTCTTCCAATTTTATACATTGATGAAGGATTTCCAAATTCTATACCAAAATATGGAATCATTGTTTTAATTACTTCATCTTTAACTTTTGTGGTAGCTGCATTGTCAAAATATCTTATTTCCTCCATAAAACCTCCGATTAAAATTTACTTTTTGCTAGTAATTTTTCTTTATTTTATTATATTCAAGATATTTACAATTATTTACTTTAAAACTTCTTTTATTTTATCTAATTGTTCTATTGTTTGATTATAGCCATATTTATAGCAACTATCTAGTTTTTTTGTATCAAGTAGTCCTGTTTTATCTGTTTGTATTGTTAATATATAATCACTCATTTTTAAGTTTTCCTCAGATATTTTGTTTCCCATTATATCAATTGTACGCATTCCAATATCCATAACATTACTTTTTTCATCAATATCATCTGCTTTAAAATTAACAGCTATTACCTTTGTTGCTCCTTGTTTTTTTACCTCATTTACTGGAATATTATCAAGTACTCCTCCATCTAAAAATTTATGATTTTTATACTCACATGGGCAAAAAATTGCTGGAAAACTGCTGCTTGCTCTTACTGCTTTTCCAACGCTTATGTCTGTAATATAGGCAATAGAATTGCTACTATTACTTTTAGCACTTTGTGGAGTATAATTTGTAAAAATATATTCTTTTGAATCATTTAAATCCACCGTTGGTATAACAAGTGGCATTTTTATATCTGAAATTTTGGTAATTTTCTTTTTTAGTGCTAAATTATTATATGCCTTTTCAATACTTTCTCCACTTTTAAGACCTATAAATTTATTTTTTTTGCTATTCATAAAATTACTTATTCCAGATATTATTGGTGCTGCATTTATATTTATTATTTCATTTGCATATTTTTTAAATAACAAATATATATACATTGGAGAATAGCCAATAGCATATAATGAGGCTATAAGTCCACCAGCACTTGTTACTCCTATTACATCAACTTTTATATCATTTTCTTCCAAAGCCTTAAGAACCCCTGCATGAGCAATTCCACGTATTCCCCCACCTGATAACGCTAAACCTAATTTCATTTTTCCACCTTCTTTAATCTTCTATATTTTATTATTTACTAAATATTGTGTGCATAAACATTTTTACTACACTTTGTAAATTTAATTCAAAAAAATCCTATACTGAACTATACTTTTTGTATAATTCAATATAGGATATTTATTATTTTCCATAATAACAATCTAACATAATTTGCTTTAATTCAGAAACTAATGGTAAACGTGGATTTGCAGTTGTACATTGGTCCTCAAATGCTCTATCTGCTAACATATCTACTTTTGCCAAAAATTCTTTTTCATCAATTCCTGCATCTTTTATTGACTTTGGTATTCCTAAATGTTCATTCATTTGTTTAATTTTTTCTATTAAACTATTAACTCCCTCTTCAACATTATCAGCTTTTAATCCTAATTTTTTTGCTAGTTCATAATATTTTTGATCAGCAATAAAATATTCATATTTAGGGAATGATACAAATTTAGTAGGTTTTGAACTATTGTATTTTATTACATATGGTAATAAAATTGCATTTATTCTTCCATGTGGTATATGGAATTCTGCCCCTAACTTATGTGCTAGAGAATGGTTTATACCTAAAAATGCGTTTGTAAATGCCATACCAGCAATTGTACTTGCATTATGCATTTTTTCTCTTGCTAATTTATTTGTTCCATCATCATATGCTTGCTCTAGATATGTTACAACTAATTCTGATGCTTTTTCTGCTAACCCATCTGTGTAATCTGATGCCATATTTGACACATAACTCTCAATTGCATGTGTTAAAACATCCATACCTGTATCTGCTGTAACAGATTTTGGAAGACTCATTACTAAATCTGGATCTACAATTGCAACATCTGGTGTTAATTCATAGTCTGCTAACGGATATTTTTTATTTTTTTGTTTATCTGTTATTACTGCAAATGAAGTTACTTCTGACCCAGTTCCTGATGTTGTTGGTATAGCTACCATTTTAGCTTTTTGTCCAAGTTTTGGGAATTTATAAGTACGTTTACGTATATCCATAAATTTTAATTTTAATCCTTCAACATCTGCTTCTGGATGTTCATAAAATAACCACATTCCTTTTGCTGCATCCATAGGGCTTCCTCCACCAACGGCAATAATTACATCTGGTTTAAAATTATTCATTGCTGCAACACCTTTTTTTATTGTGTCAAAAGATGGATCTGATTCTACTTCACTAAAAATTTCTGAATGAACATACTGACTTCTTTTCCTTAAATGATATAATATTTTGTCTACATAGCCAAGTTTTACCATCCCTGGATCTGTAACTATAAATGCTCTTTCTATGTCTGGCATTTTTTCTAAATAGGCAATTGATCCTGCCTCAAAATATATTTTTTCTGGAACTTTAAACCATTGCATATTAACTCTCCTTTTCGCAACTCTTTTTATATTTATTAAATTAACTGATGAAACATTGGCTGTTGTTGAATTTCCACCAAATGAACCACATCCAAGTGTCAATGATGGCATGTTTGTATTATATATATCTCCAATTGCTCCATGTGTTGATGGTGAGTTAACTATTATTCTTCCTGCTTTCATAGTCTTAGAAAATTTTAAAATTGTATCATTATCCTCAGAATGTATTACTGCAGAATGGCCTAATCCTCCAAACTCCAATAATTTCTCTGCTTTATTAATTCCTTCTTCTGCATCTTTTACAATGTAATAAGTTAGAACAGGACTTAGTTTTTCTTTAGAAAATGGATATTTTTCTCCAATTCCTTCTTCATACACAACCAATACCTTTGTGTCTTGTGGTACTTCAAATCCTGCATCTTTTGCTATTTTATATGGTGATTGTCCTGGTACATGTGATTTTAATTTAAAGCCATATTCTTCTGTATATTCAAACATTGAATCTGATAATTTTTTCTTTTCCTCTTCACTTACAAAATAGCAACCTGCTTTTCTCATTAAATCTTCAAATTCTTTATATATATCTTTATCTACCAAAACTGCTTGTTCTGATGCACATATCATTCCATTGTCAAATGATTTTGAAAGCACTAAATCATTTACAGATGTTGCAAGTTTTGCTGTTTTATCTATA
>OJNQ01001888.1_pt1 | contig 14269 bp, 14 predicted proteins | sample 1597621 | NCBI WGS metagenome assembly OJNQ01 (sample SAMEA2452137, study PRJEB22498) | human gut metagenome | reverse complement strand
GAAACGTTTTGACAGGCAGGACGGAAAGCGTTTGCATATGCTTTCTCTTTCGTCTGTTTTGGAAACGACGCACCGCATCCCCAATCTCGACTATATGCACCTGTTTCAAGTAATTTCCGTAATCTGCGGCGATATGAATGACTTGTATGAAGCTTTTCGTCGGATGTGTTTCAATGTTTTTTATGAAAACAAGGATGACCATGGAAAAAATTTTTCCTTTCTCTACGACGAAAAAAGGCGTATGTATTGCTTGTCTCCCGCTTACGATTTGACGCGAACTCCGAATAAACCCGAGCATGAAATGACGGTTCTCGGAAACGGCAATCCGACGGAAAAGGACTTGATTGCCGTCTCCAAAGAACTGAACCTTTCCCAAAGGCACTGTATTCATATCTTGGAAACGGTAAAAAATAAGAAATAAAAAAGTCCCGCTGTCTGTAAACGGACAACGAGACTTTTTGTTTTCCTTCTAATCCATAAGATTTTCTCTTTCAAACAGAGGACTGTCGAAAAAATCATTCAATCCCAATTCCAAACCGTCGGCAATTTCGTACAGTGTCTTTAATTTGACTGAATTATTTTTTTGTAGGCGTATATCACTTATAGTAGCTTGCGATACTCCGCTTAATTGTGAAAGTCTATATGGTGTAATGTCGTACTCACTTAACAATTCATCAATCCGTATAGATAGTGCTTCTGATAAAGTCATATCCTCTCCTTATGCTACGCGAATATTTAGTAATATTATATGACAAACAAAAAATTTTATACTAAGCTGCTCCGAAGTAATTGTATTTTTAACAAATCTGTGTTATAATAAAAAAACAAGATATTTTGAGGAGTATCATCAATCTGTAATATTACCGTTACGAAACAACGGAGTATCAAAAAAATCGGCAAGCTCCATACCCAATCCTTGTGAGATTTCATACAAAATTCTAACGTTAACGGCCTTATTTTTTTTTAATCGAATATCACTGATTGTTGCTTGTGATACTCCGCTCAACATAGATAATCGATATTGGGTGATATTATGTTCTGCGAGAAGTTCTTCTATTCGAGTGGCAAGTGCTTCTGCTATTGACATACTTTATTCTCCTACTTCGAAAATATTTAGTAAAATTATAGCTCTTTTTTTTGCATATATACTTAGCTAATATTTAGTATTATTGTTTTATGGTTTAATTCAAGAGAACGACTTATGTTAACAAGCACATTTTTCGGACATAGAGACGAAGATTATTTCCCTTATGGAGAAAAAATAGAAGCGATTGTAAAAAGTTTGATAGAAGATTGCGGATGTATTCAATTCTATTCGGGATACAGGGGCGAGTTTGAAAAGTTCTCCGCGTATATTGTTTTTAGATTAAAGGAAAAGTATCCGTATATTCGGAATACGATGATTTTATCCTATTCTCGGCAATTGAATGTTTCTTTTCCCGCCTTGTTTGACGATGCGGTGTATCTTTTAGGGGAAAGCAAAGTTCCGCCGCAGTATGCTATCCCACGAACCAATCAGAAACTTGTGGATTTGTCAAATTATATCGTTTCGGGAGTCAATCATAACAGTGGCGGAGCCTTTACTGCTTGCAGCTATGCCCGAAAAAAAGGAAAGCTGATTATCAATATCTACGAATAGGGGGAAATATTTATGTCGAAGAAAATAGAAAATGTCGTTCAAAAAGCTGTAGATTTGGAATTTCTAGCAGACGAAGTAGAAGCGGTAACGAAAGAATATCTGCTTTGGACGGGGAAAATTCGGTCAAGGATAATTCCTGCAAGAAGCTATTTTAACTTGTGGCGGAAAATGTTCCGACAACGTAAAGACTTGAATGAGATAATGGAAAATTGTCGGATAAGTGAAACGGGCGTAATATTAGGAAAGAATTATGATGTAGTCAAAGAGCGTCATGAATACCTGCTGTATCTTCTTACCCGACTGTTGAGTCCGTCTGTTCGACCCGAGACAGTATTTGATAAGATTTGCGGAAGATTCGTAACCCGACAGGCATATACGGGACAAGAGCGAGAAGATTTGGAGAAGTTCGCCATCCGATTTGAAAAAATCTTTTGCATAAAGAAGTTACCGTTTGTCCCGAAGAATTTGGATTTTGTTAAGAAACAGAAAGAATATCTTCGTTGGATACAGGAGTATTTTTATCCGTTGCGAGAGATACTTACGGGAATTTGGCACGGAACATTGAAAGAGGGCGATAGCTTGAATGGCTATTTCGCTAAATATGAAAAATCCGAACCGTTAAATACGCTCTGGCGATTGTCGTTGAGCGGAATTGTTTGATGTAGAAGGACAGAAAATCGTATTGAAAAACATAACCGAAGAAGTATTTTTGTTTCTTCTTTCGGGATTATTGACAAGAGAATTTATGAACGAGCATTATGCTTGGAGATTTTATATAAGTACGTATTTTTACTTGTTGAAAAAGAATAAAAACGAATGAAGAGTGAAATGGAAGTAACGGGGAAAGAAAAATCTTGTTTCACAAAAAATGTTTAGAGAGGCAAACATACATGAATACAGTACAGGCGGTCGTTTTCCCGGAAAAACGACCGCCTGTTTGATTGTCTGCTTTTAGCTTAACACCCCCCCCCTAGTAGTACCGGGGGTGAATAAAAACCTCAAGTTATAATAGAGATGGTTTGACAACCACATCACTAAAAATAACAGGAGGTTTTTAACAAAATGAAGAATGAAATAAATCAGACGGCACACTCAACATACAGGTGCGAATACCACATAGTGTTCGCACCGAAGTACTGACGGCAAATAGTATATGGTCAGATAAAAAAAGATATAGGAGAAATAATCCGCAAACTCTGCCGGGAGAAGAATGTGGAAATAATAGAGGCAGAGGCATGTCCCAACCATATACACATGCTGGTAAGTGTACCACCGTATTTAAGTATAGCAAAGTTTGTGGGATTTCTCAAGAGTAAAAGCGCCCTAATGATATTCGACAGACATGCAAATTTAAGATATAAGTATGGAAACAGAAGTTTTTGGTGCAGGGGATATTTATGTTGATACCGTAGGGAAAAATGAGCGGGTAATAAAAGAATACATAAAGAATCAACTGCAAAAAGACAGTATGGCAGACCAAATCAGCATGAAAGAATTTATAGACCCGTTTACGGGTAGCAAGAATAAGTAGGCAAAAATAAGGCAGCCACTTTGAGTGGCTGCCTGTGACAGTGATGCGATGCTAAACTTCGAGCCCCGGCAGGGGTTAGCCAGTGCTTTCTCCTTATAGGGGCTGTGCAAACTACTAGGTCACTAGTGGTTTTGTTTTGAGGGAATGAGCTCCTAAAAATTGGATATAAATTTTTTGCCGAATTTTAGAATAAATACTGTCAAAATGTTGCCTTCCTTATAAGTTTATGCTATAATATACAAGATATAAAAAAGCTTATACTTGTCCATAGTATATAATCTTACTCGGATAGGTATAGTTTGTGTTATTCTTTTTATATAAAAATTATATGTGTTTTTTGTAAGAAGTTTTCTAAGATGAATTTCTATAACTTCTTAAAATTTTACTTGGGGATATGTCACTATGAATAGGAACTAGAGTTAAATGCTGACAGAGAACATTAATCTGAACAATTTAACGATACTGCAACGGAGGCAATAGGAGATATCGGCAAACCTTTTTTAAGATTTTTAAAGGAAGTCGAAAATCTACCAGTATCGGACCTGATAATCTAAACGGTCGGAAACATGCACACACAAAACCGCAAACAGAGATTCTGCGCGGGAAAACGTGCTAAAAGGAATTCCGTTTTTGAACAATAGTTGTTTTGAAGACGGGATGTAAAAGGAAGATGAAAATGAAAGTACCTTTTTCCCCTCCGGATATATCCGAGCTTGAAATTAACGAAGTAGCTGAGACTTTGCGCTCCGGTTGGATTACGACCGGTCCGAGAACGAAGCAACTTGAAAAAGAAATTGCCGCAGCTGATCCTTCCGGCAGTAGTTCCTCCGGCACAGATGACTCTACAGGTGTGTTTCACGGTTTCAAAGGGAAAGACCTGGATGGTAACGATGTAGATGAAAGCCTTTTCACCAAAAATAAAGTTACGGTTGTAAACTTCTGGTTCAGTGGATGCAAGCCTTGCGTTGAAGAACTTTCTAAACTGAATGAATTAAATGATACAATTAAGAAAATGGGCGGTGAAGTTGTTGGTATCAATACAGATACATTAGATGATAATCAGGATGGTATCAAAGAAGCGAAAGAAATCTTGAAGGCCAAGGGAGCTTCCTACAAAAACCTGACTTTCGACTCCGATTCAACAGTTGGAAAATATGCAGGAAACATTATGGCATTCCCGACAACAGTTCTCGTAGATAAAGACGGAAATATCGTTGGCGAACCTTTCATGGGCGGAATCGATGATCAATCAAACTACGAGCAATTAATGAAACAAATTCAGTCCATACTTGATCAGGAATAATTCATTTACTGAAGATGTATGCTAAATGAGGCTGTCGCATTAGTGCGGCAGCCCCTATTTTTTTGGTGTATCCCTATTTATCAGGATTCCATGTTTAACCTTCTGCTAGCTCTGAAGTGTTCCTAATGCTTTGTTTATGATTTAGGTAACATTCAAGCGTAGCAATACAATTCTCTGTTAGTATGTCTCGAAAATGCTTTGTTTCTTTTATGTATTGTATTTAAAAACTCATAACCTGCTCTTCGTCAAGTCTTTTAAGAATTTCGCATGCCAGCTTAACAGCGTTATCAAAGTCGCTATAAGCTGAAATTCCGTAATGTGTGTGCGCATAGCGAACCGGAACTCCGATAACGATAACCGGAACCGCTTTTTCAGTCAGATGTATAGCTGCACCGTTGGTTGAACCGGCACTACGAACTGCATCCTGAACCGGAATACCAAGCTTTTCTGCCAGATCCAGTGCATATCTTTGATAATGTGGATTGGTGATCATACGGGCATCAATGTGACGCAGCATCGGTCCTCGCTTGATAGCTGTCTGAACCATATACTCTTCAACGCAGGTATCATCTGCCGGGCATCCCTCAAAAACAATTGCGATATCCGGTTTAATTACCTGTGCTGTTACAGTGGCACCGCGTACACCAACTTCTTCCTGTGCTGCACAAGCGCCAACAATATCCACATTCAAATTCTGACCAGCCAGGGTATGCATAGTCTTAAGAATTGCCGCACATCCCAGACGGCAGTCAAAGCTCTTGCCAACCATCAGATCTGTGGTTTCTGAATATGTAAATGTCACATCCGGCACTACGGGTTCACCGATACGAATGCCGAACTTTTCAACCGCCTCTTCTTTAGAAACAGCGCCAACATCTACCGTGATATCTTTCATATCCAGAGGTGCTTTACGCTCCTGCTCTGTCATGAAATGCGGAGGCTTGCTGGCAGTAAGCCCCGGAATATATTCTCCGAACCGGTTGCGAACCAAGACTTTATGAGCCGGAATATTGTGGTTAACCCAACCTCCGATCTGAATGATGCGGAGAGTTCCGTTCGGGCAGATAGCCTGCACCATAAAACCAACCTCATCACTATGTGCGTCAAGCTGAACAACCGGACGTTTGCCGTTATTTTCTTTACGGCGGATATACAGGTTGCGCATGCGATCTTCTGTAATTTCTCCGAGTCCTTCTGCATAAGGACGAATTGCTGCAACCACTTCATCTTCGAAACCGGATGTACCGTTTGCATTTGAAATTGCTGCAATCATTTCCAATGTTGTTTTTTTATCCATTATGACACCTCTTTATGAAAGTTTTACTTTCTTGAATTCTTCCATGAAATCAACAATATAGTTTGCTGTAGTCTCAAGCATTTCCTTGCCCCACTCTTCTGTAGCGGTACTCGGATGATCCGGTCCGATCCAGCCGTTGTCTGTTACATGCGGAGTATTGCGTATAATATCAACGTTAACTCCCTTGAACTCAACAGAACGGAAACCGGTTGTCTTCAGATTATCAGACAGGTGCTTAAACTGGAGTTCACCACCTATCTCACTCTTATCAACTAAAGACGGATCAATTCCAAGAATCGCAGCTGTTTCCTCACCACCGCCGTGGCCGCCTTTCCACGCCGGGTTCATATCCCATGCCATCAGCCACCAGTTAAGCATAGCCACCAGACAGCCCTTATCTTCGAATTCCATGCCAAGGCGTTCAATCATCTTGATGTTTCCGCCATGCCCGTTCAGGAAAACGAATTTTCTTGCGCCGTGACGATACAGACTCAGAAAAATCTGACGGCAAAATTGATAGAGTACCTCATTGTCAATATCAATTGTACCCGGATATGGAGCTAAACACTGGCAGGAACCATATGGAATGGTCGGAGCAATCAAAACATCACTCTTTTTCTCGATTTTCTCCAACAAATGCTCCGGAATCAGTGTGTCGGTTCCAAGCGGCATATGACGGCCGTGACACTCAATACTGCCGATAGAAATAAGTACCATATCGTTTTTTTCAAAATATTCTTGAGCTTTCGGCCAAGTCAAATTTGTAAGTCTCATAAGTTCTCTCCTTCCTACTATAATTATTCTTCTCAGCTGAAAATCGGACTATTCGGAAACCAGACAGTCCGACATCCATCAATTACTGCGTTGCTTCCTATTCCCCTTTAGGATTTTTTTATGACAATGCAGAATTTTTGAGCTACTCTTGATAACCCAAGTATAGTCCATGCAAATATGATTGTCAACAATTTCAACTTAATGTTAACAGCGGGAAAATAGTGCTTTCGTTTTTGCTAACAATCCACTATAATTATAATAAGTTTTTTGCTAACGGACAAAAGACATCCGTATAATTTTTTCTATTAATTAGTAAGGAAATGAAACATGCGAGAAATTGGCGGTATGTTCTACTATGAACCAAGCGTACCTATCGAAAACGGATACTTATTCTGAAAATTTTATGAGGTAAATATGCAGAAACAAAGAAAAACATCAAATACTACTACATCAGAAATTGTTCTTGAATCTCTGCGGGAGCAGATCATCAATGGAATCCTTCAGCCTCAAGAAAAACTGGTAGAGGCTGAAATTGCCCGGAAATTCGGACTCAGCCGAGGTCCTGTGCGCGAAGCACTCCGACAGCTCGCTGTCGAAGGTTTAGTCGATTACTGTCCTAACAAAGGATGTACAGTCGCACTGCTTTCTCCACAAGACGCTTATGAAGTCTTTTTTCTGCGCGGCAGCCTTGAAAAACTGGCAATCCAAAAAAGTAACTGCCTTCTTAGTGACTATAGTCTCATGATAATGGAAGCCAGTATTGAAGAATTTCGAAAGGCTATTCTCGAAGGCAATACTATGAAGGCTGTTCGTGCAGATGAGACATTCCACCTGCAGATCATTCGTTCTGCCCAGCTTAACCGACTGACCAAAATGTGGGAGCTGCTGAGTCCACTGAATGGTGCCATGTTCCTCTCGGTTCAAAATGCTAATCGCTTTGGACAGTTAAGCGGAGATGCTGAAACGCTTCAGAATGCCAAATGCTTAGAACCAAACACACCGGATCAAAATACCTCTTATAACGGAAGCGCTGCAGTATGGACACACCAATGTCTGTTGGAGGCCATCCGGATTAACGATCTTCAGACAACCTGTGATCTTCTGGATCAGCATTATGAAGAAACCGGCAGACGTGTATACAGACTTTCACTCATGAAAGAACAGAGCTTTTGATCCGTTTCATTAATAATGGTTTGAGGGGCAAACTTGAGGGTTTGGTTTGAAGGGTTCATAATATGTTTCTTTTGTCTTTTGGATCGACTTCATCACCAAGGATTTCTTTCATTTCATGTATAAGGATTATGCACAGTCCGTTTTTCATAAAACTTATTCTGTTTTTCAACTTCTGTGATATAATGCTTTATTATAATAATTCCCATGGGCAAAATGAGGTGAACCAAGTGAAAAAGAAAACACTTGTGCCTCTTATCACTTTTTTACTGGGCATATGCCTTATTAGTTTGATTGTATACAAAACAGACACCCACGAAAAAGAGCAGAGACACATAACAGCACAATTAAACGTAGCCACCTATGGCGAACGAATAAAGAATGAAATTACAAATGGAATTGAGATCACAGATACCTTGAAGCAAATCTTAATAAGTGAAGATGGCGAAATCCATCAGTTTGAAACAATTGCAGGAAATCTTATGTCTGATTCTATTGAAAGTGTACAGCTCGCTCCTAATGGTGTTGTTACAGATATTTATCCGGCTAATGAAAATGAGGCAGGTAAGATTGATTTGATCCATGATAAAGACCGCGGAAAAATTTCCTGTTACGCAAGAGACAACCATACAATCATTACGCAGGGCCCCTTCAAATTAAAACAGGGAGGATATGGAATTGCAGTCCGCAATCCCATATACCTGAAAGATAAAAACGGACATGAGTATTTCTGGGGATTTACTATTGTTATCCTGCGTGTTCCGGATATTTTTTCAGATTCAATCAGTGCACTTTCAAATTTTGGATACGAATACAAAATTTCAAAAACAGACGCTCCATGGAGTGATACTTATAAAGTGGTTTATCAATCAGATGGGCAAATAAATCGTCCTGTTTCTTATACATTTACAATAGGAGACGAAAACTGGAAATTTGAAGTAACTCCTAAAAGTGGATGGAGAAATGCCACATTACTGATAATCATCATCGGAATGTTTCTTACAATAAGCCTTCTCCTGTCAGTTCTTACCAGAGTATGGTTAGTAGCAAAAGAACATAAGAAAAAGTTTCAGATACTGGCGCGCACAGATTCTCTTACAAATATTTATAACCGCTATGGATTTGATGAATTTGCAGAAAAAATGATTCAAAAAAATCCAAAAACACATTTTGTGGCTGCGCTCCTTGATATCGATGATTTCAAGTTTATTAATGATATCTATGGACATAATTACGGAGACAGGGCACTAAAGAATCTTGCAGACAGCATGAAGACTTTTTTCCCATCCGATGCATTACTTGGAAGAAATGGTGGTGACGAATTCTGCATTCTTTTACCAAATTGTACCTTTGCAGAAGCAGATATACAGCTGCAGAAATTCACCAAACTTCCTAAATCATTCTCATACCATGGTAAGGAACATGCATTTTATATTTCTCTAGGATATGCAGAATATCCAACATTTGCATCCAATCGTTCACAACTCATGCGCTGCGCAGATGCAGCTCTTTATGAAATAAAGCTTCATGGAAAAAATGGATGTATGGTCTACAGAGAAGGACTTCGGTCAGGTGCCCGCAAACAACTTGGATTCGCATTCAAGGATATCTCTGAACATCTTCCAGGTGCATTCATCATATACAGAGCTGACAAAGAAGATGATGAACTATTTTTTGCAAATGATGAATTTCTTCATATGTCCGGATATAAAGATATAGATGAACTGTTCAGACTTACTGAGAAAAGTTTTCGCAACTTGATTCGTGAAGATGAACAGCAACAGATAGAATCAAGTATCTGGGAACAGATTGACAACGGCAATGAAAATGACTATACTCACTTTCATCTTCGAAAAGCTGACGGAACTTATTTTTCTGTTCTTGATCATGGAAGAATTGTAGAGAGCCCGCAATACGGGAAAGTATTTTATGTATTGTTCATGGATTGGGAAGATATGCATATTCGTTACAATGATAAATTCGCAAGATAAAATATTGCAAAAAACAGAGCGTATGATCTATTTTCATATAATGTTTATGTCGGCAAGCTCTATCAAAAGGAAACCGACTTTGTTGCTCAGAGAAGCAACGAGAAGTTTTATATTCAGATCAGCGACAACATTTCCGGGCAGGAAACATTTGAGAGAGAATGCTTTCCTCGGCTTCAGATTCGAGATGCTTATCCGAAAATGATTATTGCTAGAACCAAACATCCCCCATATAACTATGAAGGAATCGTAATTCACGATATAGCCGATTGGTTACTACAAGAATAAGCAAGGCGAAATATCTCCAGCATTCTCTTTTGAAATGATGGAGATATTTTTATTATGACGGAGATTGCAGATGAATTCAGACGAAGCATCCTACGAAAAGAGTTTTATATGGATGTACTGAACTGTGATCCGATGTCTTTTGACAAGGAATGCGAACTGACTATTTGGTGGCTACACCCCCCAAGCCCCTGTAGAATAAATAACGCCAGTACTGGATATCAAAAATCCCGCACCGGCGTTATTTATTAAAATATTTTGTTTTTTAATCTTCAACACTCTCTACTGAAACTTCTTTTTTCTTCCTACTTTTACCAGAAATCATCTTGTGTCCTGTATAAATAGCCATAATCATGCAAAGCAAAGAACTTGCTGCAAAGTACTTATGGCCTTCTTTTGATCCCTTATAACCTGTATAAAAAGTTCCAAGCATTGTAATCAGTGCACCGATAGACCAATATTTATGTGATTTCATTCAGATACCTCCTGCCGTTTTTCTTAATCATATACCTTTTAAAAGATATATACAAACTGAAAGTTTCTTTTTCTTGATAAATGGGGATTAGTTTTCCTTTTTTCCAATCAGCAATAACCACCTATGGTCAAAGCATATTTGTCCCTCCTTGATATAGGGATTAAAACCTGTTTTATCTCCACCATTCAAATCGTATTCCATTTTATCAATAATATCTTTTTGAATATCCTCTGGTGTACTTGTCAAATCCATCCAACTTTGTAGATTTACAGGAACAAGTGTTGTTTCTTCAAGCTGAAGCTCAAAAGCATCCTCAAACAATGCTTCAAATTCTTCTCGGCTAATACGCTCTTTTTCAAGAAGTAAGTTCGCACAGGAATGAAGTACATCCATATTTTCTGTGAGGATTCTCTTCGCGTCTGTGTAGCAATCGTCAACAAGTTTCTTTACTTCTTTGTCAATGATGCTTGCGACTTCCTCGCTGAAGCTTCTGGAGTGACCGAGGTCACGTCCGAGGAATACTTCGTCTGTGTTCTCTTCGTAGTTGATAAATCCGAGTCTGTCGGACATACCGAACTTCGTAATCATACTTCTTGCGGTATCTGTTACCTGTTTGATGTCCTGAGACGCTCCTGTAGTTACATCGTCAAAGATTAATTCTTCGGCGATACGTCCGCCCATGCCGACTTTGATTTCCTGAATCATGCGGCCTTTTGTCTCAAATACGTTATCATTCTCTGGTACAGGCATTGTGTATCCTGCTGCCCCCATACCAGTAGGAATGATGGATACGGTGTATACAGGGCCTACATCTGGCAGTAAATGGAATAAGATTGCATGGCCTGCTTCATGGTAGGCTGTGATCTTACGCTCTAATTCTGGCACAAGACGGCTCTTTTTCTCAGTTCCGATTCCAACCTTAATGAAAGACTTTCTGATATCCTCCATGCGGATGAATCGTGCATTATTTCTTGCTGCATGGATTGCCGCTTCATTCATAAGGTTCTCAAGATCTGCTCCAGAGAATCCTGGTGTTGTGCGGGCAATCTGGTGTAAATCTACGTCTTCTGCAAGTGGTTTGCCTTTTACATGGACTTTAAGGATTTCTTCTCTTCCCTTTACGTCTGGTCTGCCAACTGCTACTTTACGGTCAAAACGGCCTGGTCTTAAAATAGCAGGGTCAAGAATATCTACTCGGTTTGTTGCTGCCATCACGATGATTCCTTCATTCACTCCGAAACCGTCCATTTCTACGAGGAGCTGGTTCAATGTCTGTTCTCTTTCATCATGGCCGCCGCCAAGTCCGGTACCTCTTCGTCTTGCCACCGCATCAATCTCATCAATGAAAACGATACATGGTGCATTTCTCTTTGCATCTTCAAATAAATCTCTTACACGGGAAGCTCCGACACCGACAAACATTTCCACAAAGTCGGAACCGGAAATACTGAAGAATGGCACGCCTGCTTCGCCGGAAACGGCCTTGGCAAGAAGAGTCTTACCTGTTCCTGGAGGACCTACTAAAATAACACCTTTCGGAATTCTCGCACCTACTTCAATGTATTTCTGCGGACTCTTTAAAAAGTCTACGATTTCTTTTAATTCTTCTTTTTCTTCCTGTAATCCTGCAACCTGGTCAAAACGGATATTCTGAGATTCCGGGTCCTGCATTTTTGCGCGGCTCTTTCCGAAATTCATCATCTTATTTCCGCCGCCGCCACCGCCGGAAGCACGGCTTATCATACCAAACATGAACATCATGATCACACCAATGACGATCCACGGCAAAATCATGGAAAGCCAGCCTGCATCGGATGACTTCACATCGTCTACCTGACAGGATACTTTATACTGCTGGGCCAGATCAATGACCTTATTCACGTCAGTTACATGTGCTACTTTCTTCTCTCCATCATTCAGTTTTACAATGGCAGAACCTGTAGGAACCTGTGCGTTCTGCACTACTTCTATTGACTTTACTTTATTCTTTGCGATATCGGACTCCAGTCTTTCGTAAGAATACGAACTGCTGCCGCTCCCCGACATCAGATTCTTTTCAGCAAAATAATTGCCAAACATATATACCGCCAGGAACACTACCAGTAAAATGGCAGTATTTCTCATATTTCTATTCAACATTGTCTCCTTTCTCTTCCCCGGAAACCTGCTCTGCTCCCTCCTCAGCATCTTCTGCTGCCTCTGGTTCTACAACTCCGATAAATGGAAGATTTCTATATTTTTGTGCATAGTCAAGTCCGTATCCAATAACGAACTCATCTGGAATATCAAATCCAAGATAATCAATCTGAACTTCTACCTCACGGCGGTCTGGTTTATTTAAAAGGGCACACAGACGGATACTCTTTGGATTTCTCTGTTTTAATACAGGGATAAGGTAGTGAAGTGTTCTTCCGGAGTCGATGATATCCTCCACGATAATTACTTCCTTGTTCTCCATTGTATCATCTAAATCCTTCTTAATACGAACGATTCCTGAACTCTCTGTCGCATCTCCGTAGCTGGATACCTGCATAAAGTCCAGAGAAACCGGAACTGTAATTCTCTTTGCTAATTCGCAGGCAAAAAATACGCCGCCCTTTAAAATACAAATGAGGTGAACTTCTTTTCCTGCGTAATCTTTGCTGATCTGTTCACCGATTTCTTTAATCTTTGCGTCTACAGTTTCTTCTGGAATCAAAACATTAATCTTATCTGCCATTTCCGTGTCCTCCATTAAAAAATTCTCTAATTCTCTTCTTTCTCCTGCACCGATACTCTAAGCACCCGCTTTGTCTCGCTGCTTACCTTGTAAAACTCGCTGATGCGTCCTCCGATTATCCACATAATATGGAAACCATCTGCCAGCAGAAGCTGCCCGTCTCTGTCCGAAGCAGGAATTTTCGTATCAATAAAATAGCGTCCCAGTGATTTACGCCGTCCTTCTTTATCCATAATAAAATAATCGCCGGTATCTCTGGTTCTTAAACAGGGTTTACATTTCATTTTATCATAATCAAAGTATTTCACACAATCCCTTTTTGCAACTTTCCCGCCATTCCACGGTAAAATGGAAAAATGGATTGTAAATTTTTGCAATAATGTCTCATTTGACAATACTATCGTTTCTTCTGCCTTTGATTCTTCTGATTCGGCAGTCAGCGGCAAATATACTGGCTGCATTTTATCTTCTGAATGATTACCACATTTTTTATTTTTTTTATTTAAATTCTCTAAATTCTGTTCATCACTCTTTTGTTGCCCATCTTTTTGTTTATTTTTATCTGAAAATGTTACATCAGTCGACAACTTCATTAATAAAAGTCCATCCCGCACTCGCCTTGCAAGCACCCCATACGGACAATTCTGCTGCTTACCTTCTTTATTTGCCATCAGTGCAAGCAGTTGTTCCACATGGACGAGGGAAATGTCTTTTCGGTGTCCCGATATTTCAAAAAGCATCCGTCTCATCATTTCCTTTTGTTCAAAAAGACTCATCACAGAAAATGTTTTCTCTGCCAAAAACAGCTCTCCCTGTTCATTTGCTATTACATTTTCATTATATAATTTTTCCATTTGCGGGGTAACATATGCTAAAAGCTCCTGCATCTGCATTCCAAGCTCGCTGATATGTGCCGCTGCCTTTTGATTGACATGTTCCATCTCCGGCAAAATGCGGTGACGGATATAATTGCGGCTGTATTCTTCATTCGTATTCGTGCTGTCATCGACATAATTCTGCCCGATATTTTGAAGAATATCCATGATTTCTTCCCTGCTTAAACAGAGAAATGGACGGATAATCTTTCC
>OJNQ01001835.1_pt1 | contig 14519 bp, 7 predicted proteins | sample 1597621 | NCBI WGS metagenome assembly OJNQ01 (sample SAMEA2452137, study PRJEB22498) | human gut metagenome | reverse complement strand
TGATTCAGCCACACTGTTCCCGCCTGAAATTCCACAAACAGATACAGCAGCATACCGAAAACCGGAAAGAATGTAATCGGAACCATCCACGCCAGCTTAAACGCCGGATTTCCCGGTCGGTTGATAATCAGTATCGCTGTAAGCGCGGAGAGCAGGACAAACGACCAGTAAGCATAAATTATATGCTGTTGCAGTCTGCTGAACACAATAAATAGAATCCCCAGCTGCAAAAGCAGTAACAGAAGGATGATTCCGGTCACGGCGGATCATCTGGCGTCCGATTTCATACAAACGTTCAATAAAGATTGAATCCGGATTATAGAACTGCCATCCGGGAATACACTCCACTACTAACAGCCCATACCGGTCACACGCCTCCAAGAAAGCCGGATCATTCGGATAATGGGCGGCGCGAACCGCATTATAACCACCCCGTTTCAGGTCGATCACATCCCGTACCTGCATTGAGTTGGAAGCCGCATCCCCAACATTGGCAAAAGCCTGGTGACGGTTGGCTCCGCGCATATACAGTTTTTCACCATTGATAAAGAATCCTTCCTCGGCCGTGTACCGGATCGTACGAATACCGATTTTCCGGGTGGTTTCGTCGAGCACTTTATCTTCCGATAATAATTGCGTACGCAAGGTATAGAGATTAGGCGTATAAGGATGCCATAAAGCAGGCTGGTTGACAATGAGGTCCTGCTCCACCGTTCTGTCCGATTGCTTGTGCAAGGTGACCGGTGTTTCAGCCTCAGCAATGACGTGGCCAGCCTAATCGACCAGTTGCGAGAAAACAGACAGTGCTTGATCTTTATCCGTCAAATTCCGGACATGAGTCGCAAGATGTGTCCTCGCCTTGTCTTTCGTTACTTCGGGAAACGTCACAAACTGACCTCCACCGGCAACAATATCTTCCTGCAACGGGTCGGTGATATATACTTTGTCCGTAATCACCATCCGGACATCCCGATAAATCCCGCTATAATAATAGAAGTCCATCTTGTCTTGCGGCTTTCCCGGAGGTGTCAGCGGGTCCGGCTCGGCAGAGACCCGGACAGCCAGCACATTATTGCCGTTCCAATCGATACGGTTCGTAAGGTCAGCGACAAATCCCATATAACCGCCATGATGTTCCGTCACTTTTTGGCCGTTCAGATAAACATCGCAATTCGTCATCACTCCTTCAAAAGAGACGACAATCCGTTTATCCTTATACTTCGCAGGCAGTTTAAAATAACGGCGATACCAACCGATCCCGTCATAAATGGAGTTCCCGCCGCAATGTTTCATTTCCAGTTGCATGATATGGGGTAGTGCGACAGGTATCCATCCTGAATCATCCAGATCCGTCCGGCTCCCTTCCACCACATCCCCCCGATAAAAAGCCCAGTCGACATTCATGTCCAGAATTTCCCGGCCGGAAGAGGAGATACTGCAACTTTGTCCGAATGCAGCACAAATGAACAACAAGATAAAAGAGAAAATTCGATAATGCTTCATGCTATGTTAGTGTTTTTCTGTACAAAGGAAAGGGATATATTGGAAATGATCCAATATATCCCTCTTAAAACATGATAAATATATCAGTTCTTATTAATAACCGTCATTCTGTTTCAATTGCTTGTTTTTATCAAGTGCATCCTGCTTGATCGGTAAATACCGGTTATGAGGAGCGAACGAACGGTTTTCAACTAATTCGACACCACTTATGACTGCACGTTTGTACGGATCTTTTTCATCATAATTGATCGTTCCGGTGAAGCTTTCCAAAGGAGCATTCAATACCGTTTCAGCAACCATCTTGCCACTTGCATCTTTCCAACGAAGAATATCGGCACGACGAAGGCCTTCACCAGCTAACTCGATAGAACGTTCGCGACGAATCAATTCACGCAATGTTTCTTTAGTACCATATTTACTCTGATCTACTTTCGGCATACCTACACGCGTACGAATCTGATCCAACATATCGTATATTTCAGCAGACGGGCCGTTCAATTCGTTCTCAGCTTCCACATATGTCAATAATACTTCTGCATACCGGAAAATGATCGTCTGCGCATTCGAAGACCAAACATCTCCATATTGAGACATCGGAGCCAAATATTTAGCCCAAGTCAAACCCGTCTTCGAAGAGTTGTTGGCCGTACCCGGATGATCCGGATTCGTTTTACCATTCACCTCCTTATCCAATGTGTTAATGATCGTTTCTTCTCCCTTATAATTAACCCAATCCATACCCGGATAAAGAACCGTCATTGCCATACGCGGGTCACGATTTGCAAAAGGATGAACAGGATCGTAACCACTACCAGCCTCTTCTTTTGTCAAACCATTACTCATTTCATACGCATCAATCAGATTTTTGGATGGAACCATAGAAGACCAACCTGCATCCGAATTGTTATACATCGTGGCGATCATCCAATTTGAATACAGATTTTCATCATGTTGCACAGCAGCTATGATTTCTTTCGAATTCTGTCCGCTCACCATAAATATATTTTCAAAGCTCGGATCCAGTTCATACTGTCCTAAATCCATAATAGCTTTTGCAGCCTCTTTCGCACGCTGATAGTCGGCATAATAAAGGGCTGAACGCATCTTGATAGCCAAAGCCGTACCTTTGGCAATATAACCACTTGCGGCAGGAGCATCATCTAACATCGGGATAGCAGCATCCAACTCGTCGTAGATATACTTTTTCACCTCTTCTTCCGTATTGCGGGGAACTTGTGCTTCTTCAGCTGTTTCATAAGAATCGATAATAGGTACACCGCCATACTGCCAGTTCATATTGAAATAAGTATAAGCCCGGATCGTTTTCACCTGACCAATCATATTGTCTTTCTTCTTTGCATCCGCAAATTCAATATTTTGGATATTGGTCAAGAAATCGTTACAACGACGGATCATTCCAAATTTATAATAATCTGCAACTGCGTTGCTGGCAGTCATACTACCATTTCCGATATTCCGATAATTTTCATGGACATGGAAATTGAAACCGAAATCGGAAGCACAATCCCAATACAGAATACCCGTTTCATCAGCCCAACCGTCATAACAACCAATCAAAAACTTTTCAGCATCCTTTTCTGTTTGCCAAGTTGTGCTGGGAGACAGTGCGTCATGGGGAATCGTATCCAAAAAGTCCGAACAGGAAGTCCCGACCAATGCCATCCCGGCCAGCATATATACTAATACACGTTTCATATTTTATTCTTTAATTTTAATCTTAAACAATCGTTCTTATCAGAATGTCACATTCACACCAAAAGCATGTGTCTGAGTTAACGGGAAACTGGAACCGCGTTCATCTCCGATTTCCGGATCCACATTGACAAGCATATTATGGATAGTAAACAGGTTTTCTACAGAGTAGTAGAAACGTACGTTTTCAATTCCAACCGATTTGATCACATTCTTCGGAAGTGTATAACCGAATTGCAGGTTCTTCATACGCAAATAGCAGGAATTCTGCAACCAGAATGTAGACACGACATTAGATGACAGACTCGGAGATGTTACATCATAAGCCACACGTGGCATCGTTGCATCTTTGTTTTCCGGTGTCCAAGCATCCAACCATACAGTTGCCGGATGTGAGTCATCGCCACCGAAATAGCCTGTTACTTCCTGGTTGATCAAACGATGCACGCCAGCCGCGCCCGTAAACAACATGGATAAGTCGAAGCCTTTATAAGCAGCATTCAGATTCAAACCAAACGTAAATTTAGGATCTGAAGAACCTGCAAGGACGCGGTCATCAGCCGTCATTTTACCATCACCGTTTGCATCCTGATAGATCAGATCACCTCCCTTGAACTTTTTAGTTCCAAACGGATAACCTGCCTGTGTGGAATATTTATCCATCCAAGCCTGAGCTGCTTCATCCGATTCAAAGAAACCATCTGCTTTATAAACACGATATGTGTTCAGCGCTTCACCAATCTTACGAACCTTATTGCCATTGTTCGGATCAGCCGTTACACCTCCGGCATCCGGACTCAAACCTAAATCCAATAATTCGTTTTTGTTGTACGAGAAGTTTCCGGTTGCACCAAACGACCAATCACCCCATTTGTTATTGTAGCTCAGAATCACTTCAACACCTCGATTGGACATTTCACCTACATTATCTTTATAAGCATCCAAACCAAATTCTGCCGGAACCGGAACATCCATGATAATACCTGTTGTCCTACGGTCATAGTAGTCAAATGTCACATTGATCTTGTTATTGACTGTCGCATCAAAACCAAGTCCCCATGTACGAGATTTTTCCCAAGAGATAGAAGACAGCTTATATGCTTTCTGATAATACCCCGACTGCAAAGCACCTCCTAACGGATAACTTGCATCTAGATTATAGGTATTCATCCAAGGATAATAATCAGTCAATGCATCTTGATTACCCAGTAACCCCCATGATCCGCGAATCTTCAAGTTGTTCAACCAATCTTTCGTATTTTCCATGAAACCTTCTTCACTAATACGCCATGCAGCAGAGAAAGAAGGGAAATATCCCCAACGATTACCATCAGCAAAACGGGAAGAAGCATCAGAACGGATATTACCTTCCAACAAATATTTGCCGGCATAATCATAGTTAATACGTCCGAACCAAGAAATCATCGCCAACTCACGTGTATAGCCATTGTTCTTCTGAGTAGCAGCATCTCCAGCCGCGATATCGGTCAGATCATTAGTCGGGAAATTCTTACGGAACTGCTGGTTATAGGTGTAGTCATACTTTTCCGTATGCCAACCTGCCATTGCTTTCAAACCGTGTTCACCGAATTGTCTGTCAAAATTCAACAATGCATCAAAGTTTGCACGATGCCAACCGGTAAAACGTTCTTCCAAACGATTCGGTTCTGTTTCCTTATTCGGATTGTACTGAATATATTTTTGAAATGCACGATAGTGTTGTTGATTGTTAACATAAGAACCCGTCACTGTTGCAACTAAACCGTCGATGATTTTATAATCGGCAGACAGGGTACCAGAGAAATTCTGATTTTTACGGTCAACAGTTTGGTTAACATCCAACCACGCAAGTGGGTTACCATCTCCAATAGTACCATAAGTACCGTCTTCAGCACGACCTACAATCCACGGAGCAATACGGTTCAACTGACGGATAATCTGATCAGAGCTGGCAGCACTATTCGGATCACCAGTTTCACTTATGCCAGATGCATAAGAAGAAATTGGGTCGGAATAGTCATTCTTGATATATGCCAAATTCAAACGAACCGTCAATCTGGAATTCAGCTTCAGATCCAAATTTGTACGAGCATTAAATTGCTGTCTGTCCGCATTCGGTAAAATACCGGTCTGTCCCAAATAGCCGACAGATCCCATATACTTCGCATTTTCCGTACCACCGCTCACACTTACATTATGAGAATGCTGTACACCGGTTCTATAGGCTTCATCATACCAATCCGTGTTAGGAGAAGTACCATTTCTGAAATTCTCAATATCAGTTTCATTGAAACGGGGATTCAAGCCTTCATCGATCATAGACTGGCTATACAAGCGCGCATAGTCATAAGAGCTGATACGGTCAATCATTTCCGTCGGTTTCTGGAAACCTACATATCCATTATAAGAGATACGTGGTTTACCTGTCTTACCACGTTTTGTCGTAATCAAGATTACACCATTTGACGCCTTCGAACCATAGATCGCAGCAGAAGCAGCATCTTTCAATACGGAAATACTTTCGATATCGTTCGGATCGACCGAGTTCATCGTTCCGGTTTCGATACCATCCACCAAAATATAAGGATCAGCCGTGTTTAATGTACCAACACCACGCACGCGAATCGTACCACCATCCTGTCCGGGACGGCCACCGCCGGAAGTAACCTGAACACCCGGCATAGTACCTTGCAATGCGGTAGAAACGTTCTGAACCGGGCGATTTTCTAACGCTTTGCTGTCAATCTGTGCAACAGCCCCGGTCATGTTCACTTTCTTTTGTGTACCGTAACCGACAACTACGACTTCTTCCAGTTTCTGAGTATCTTCCATCAGATTCACAGTCAAAGTCGCTTGTCCGGTGTACTTGATTTCCTGTGTTACATAACCGATAAAAGAGATTTGAAGAACATCACCGCTATTCACTTCCAAAACAAAGTTACCGTCCATGTCAGTAACCGTACCGTTCGTCGTACCTTTTACGACAACTGAAGCACCTGCTACGGGGCCCAGTACATCATTAACTGTTCCTTTCAAACTTTTCTGTTGCTGAGAAATACCAACTTTAGGAGTTGCTGTCTCATTAGCTGCGAACACTGTTCCTGAGGAACATAAAGCAGCAGACAACAGCAAAAAGCTGACTGGTCTTGCAATTTTCAACATACTAATTGTTTTTTGTTTAATAATAATAGTCACTATATGAATAAGATCCAAGGAGGTGATAACCACCTTACTTATAGATTCTTTACATTCATGGTATGATTCCTAACATCTGTCATACATTTGCCATGCAAATGAGAACATAGTTCTTGTAGGACTACGTCCTTTGACGGGGCAAATGTAATACATTTATTTATTATCTTGCATGTTTTTTTAGAAAAAATTAGCAAGAATACTATTGAATGTATTTTAATACCGTTTTTATACATTGAGACAAATATATTAAAATATTTTACTAATACAAATGATATTAATCGTTATTTTCTTTTACGACCTCTATTCTTTACCCTAAATCCTTTGAAAATTCGACAATATGGTTGTATTGTGCAAGATGCATGAATCCATAGTTTGTTTCATATATATCCCGAAGCTCTCAGGAATTTCAACCAAGTACACATCTTAAAATGTTAATTAACAATTAAGCGTTTCCGAGTGTTATTTTCTAAACCTATCAGATTTTCTTGCTTTTTTCTATATACTTATTGTATAGATCTAAATTTATATGGATAGATTCTAATCAATAATTTAATTTGCTATGTAATCGTCTGCTTCCCGCTATATATATTACTTTGGTTATAAACAACTGATAAATAGCATGATGGGATAAATATTTCCACATATTAAAGTAATCTGTCTATTAGCTGAAGATTGTATACTTTCCGGTTGATAATCATAGACCACATAACATACTAACATCAACAGATTAATTACTAGGAAAATCTGGTTTACTCCCAAGGTTTTCTACAAGAAACAGACTGGTAATTCTGATGTTTCAGTACAAATTCGTATAACTTAATCATAGTCCTACAAGAACTTCATACAAAAAATCCTCATTTTTGCCTATACAGCTTTATATTTCTTACAATAAGTCATAGTCCTACAAGAACTACACATGTGCAAGCATAAACTTTGACCCTAATTACTAAAAATAAGCAAGTAAGTGTGAGCTGTAGAAGAAAACAGATCCTCTTAAAGCCTATTATATCTAACTATTATTAAACAAAAAACAATTAGTATGTTGAAAATCGCAAGACCAGTCAGTTTTTTGCTGTTGTCTGTAGCCCTTTGTTCATCAGGGGTGATATTTGCCGCCAACGAAACTACGACTCCCAAAGTTGGCATTTCTCAGCAGCAAGCAAGTTTGAAAGGTGTCGTTGAAGACGAGTTCGGCCCTGTAGCAGGAGCTTCGGTAGTTGTAAAAGGCACTACAAACGGTACTGTTACCGACATGAACGGTAATTTTGTCCTGGAAGTAAAAAAGGGAGATGTAATCGTTATCTCATTTATTGGTTATTTGACCCAAGAGATCAAATACAATGGAGAACAAACGATCAAAGTCAGTCTGAAAGAAGACACCCAAAAATTGGATGAAGTAGTCGTGATCGGCTATGGTACCCAAAAGAAAGTAAACCTCACCGGTGCCGTTGCATCTGTCGGCTCCGAAGAGCTGAAAGAGCGTGTCAATACGGACGTGTTGGCTTCCGTTCAAGGACAGGTACCGGGGGTAACCATTATCAACCGTCAAGGTTCCATCTCCATCAACATGCGTGGTCGCGGAAACTTGGGGACTTCTTCCCCTTTGTTTGTCATTGACGGAGCAATAGCAGATGCTACATTCTTCTCCAATTTGGACCCGAATTCCATCGAAAGCGTATCTTTTCTGAAGGATGCCGCTTCTTCTGCAATTTATGGTTCTCGTGCTGCTTACGGTGTTGTCTTAGTCAAGACCAAAGACGGTAAGGAAGGTGATGTAAAAGTGACCTATGATGGAACAGTATCCATGAAGATCGCAACATACACTCCAAAAGTTTTAAGTTCGGAATGGTATGCTCGTTTGAGCAATGAAGCGGCATTCAATGAAAATCCGAATGCAGAGATGCCATATTCGGATGAAGAGATCGAAATGTTCCGTAACGGAAGTAACCCAGATATGTATCCGAATACAAACTGGTATGATTTAGTGCTGGACGATTTAGCAGTCATGACAAAGCATTCCGTTAGCGTAAGCGGAGGAAACAAAGTCAAATATTTCACCTCATTAGGGTATATGTATGATGACAAATTTACCCCCGGAGCTTCCGCCAACCGATATAATATGACCACCAACCTCTCATCCGATATAACCTCATGGTTGTCTTGGCGTTCAAACTTCAAATATATCCAAAACACAAACAATACAGAAAGCGGAGGTATTGGATATACAGAACTTCTAACCGTTCCGTCTACATATGTAGCTCGTCAAAGCAATGGAGAATGGGGTAGTTACGAAGGGGGCAATCCTGCAGCGCTGGTAAATATGCAACGTAATCCACTACGTCGCTTGGAAGAAGGGGGATGGAACAACAACAAATCACAAAATACATTGATCGACCTCGCCCTCGATATTAAACCAGTTAAAGGATTGACACTGACCGGACAAATGATCTATAAGGCATATGACTATAAAGGTAAAACATACGAAGCCAATAGAAATAAAATCAAAGATTTCGTAACCGGCTCAGAATTGAACGGTACGGATGTGACCGCTTCCAAGATGACATATGACTGGAACGAAAATAGTCGTTTGACCTACAATGGTTTGGCCAATTATAATTGGAGCAACGAAAACCATAATATAAGTGCATTAGGAGGTGTCTCATACGAACATTACAAATACCAACAACAAAAATCATGGCGCCGCAATTTCCCAACCAACGGTATGACGGGTATTAATGGAGGTTCGAGCGCACCCAGCGACATGAGCACGGAAGGTGATGTTTACGAAGATAAATTAATGTCTTACTTTGCCCGTTTGAACTACTCGTACAAAGACAGGTATCTGTTGGAAGCCAACTTTCGCGCAGATGCTTCTTCCCGTTTCCACAAAGACAACCGCTGGGGTTTCTTTCCTTCGTTCTCTGCCGGATGGCGTATTAACCAGGAAAGTTTCATGCAAGATGCCAGTTGGATCGATAATTTGAAATTACGTGCTTCCTGGGGACAGTTAGGTAATATCAATAACGTAGGACAATATGATTATTTTGCGACCTATGTACAGGGTGGAAATTATAACTTCGAAAATACGATCGTCAGCGGTATTCGAGAAGGAAAGCCAGCTAATCCTGGATTAGGTTGGGAAACCGTAACGATTACCAATGTCGGGGTCGATTTCGATATTCTAAACGGACTTTTCAGTTTCACTGGTGAATTCTACGACAAACAAACCAAAGATATCCTACTATCTTATCCGAGTCCAGCAGAAGTCGGTATCAATAGTGACTATAAGGTTTCGCAAAATATCGGTAAAGTAAGTAACAAAGGTCTGGAATTCAACATATCTCACAACAAATCCATTGGAGATTTCTCTTATACGGTTGGTTTTAATCTGTCTAAAAACTGGAATAAGGTAAAAGATTTAGGAGCAAACGATCCGATGATCGAAGACCCTTGGATTAAGAAAGTGGGTTATGCTATCGGCACATTCTACGGTTTCCGCTCAGACGGTTTATTGACACAGGAAGACATCGACAATGGCAACTACATAACAGACGGCATTACCCCACAGGCCGGAGACATTAAATATGTAGACTTGGATGGCGACGGAAAACTGACCGATAAGGACAGAGACTATCTGGCTTGTGACGTTCCCGATATTACATACGGCGTTAATCTAAACTTACGTTACAAAGGTTTCGAATTAAGTATGTTCGGACAAGGTGTGACTGGAACAATGGTTCGTTTCTATCAGGAACAGGCTTGGGCTTTCTCTGATAATGCCAGTCCACGTGAATTTCACCTGAAACGCTGGACCGTTGATAACCCCGACCCAAATGCAGCTTATCCTCGTATCTATCCGCGTACAAGTGCACACTCTACTTTCAACAATAAGTTCTCCGATTTCTGGTTGTTCGATTCTGATTATTTCCGTATCAAAAATATCACATTCGGATATAATTTCAATAAACACCAAATTCAGCATTTAGGTGTCGATGCTTTGAAACTTTACGTATCGGCTGAAAATCCATTTACAATTCGTGCAGATCACCGCATGGAAGACTTTGATCCGGAAACACCGTCCGGACGTGGAACAGACACCCGCGGAACTTCTTCTATTTCACTTGGTGTAAACTTAACATTCTAACAAAAAGCAAAATGAAAACAGTTAATAATATATTCAAACATACGTTCTTCTGCCTAGCTCTGGGAACAACAGTTTGCAGTTGTGACCTGGATGTCGAACCGACTTCCAGCATTGCAACAGAAACATTCTGGACATCAGAAAAAGATGCATGGTATAATCTGAACGCTGTTTACTCAGCAAGCATTCCCGGCGCAGCTGTTCACAGCGATTCGTATACGAACGATGCATACTGCCAATATTCATGGGAATCGAACGGAGCTATTTATCAGCAAAACGGCCTCAGTGCTCTATATGACGAAGGCTATAACTTCGAAACAGTCCGCAAACAAAACATTTTCTTGCAGGAAATAGAGAATGTTCCGATGGATGAAGATCTGAAAACACGGTTCAAAGCGGAAGTCCGAGCTATGCGTGCATGGACTTATCTGAACTTGACAACAACATTTGGTAAAGTTCCTTTGATCACCGATGTATTGTCATACGATGCTCCCAACATTCCTCGCGACGAAACAAGCAAAATCCGTGAATTTATTCTCAACGAACTAACTGAAGCAGCAGCTATCCTTCCGGAAAAATATGCAGGTAGTTATCCGAACGAAAAAGGACGTATGACCAAATATGCAGCTTTAGCCGTAAAAGCAAGAGCAGCCCTTTATTTCGGCGACTATCCGACAGCAGAAGCAGCAGCCAAAGAAATCATGGATAAAGGAGGTTTTTCATTATTCCAAGTCAGTGAATTGACCGAAGCACAAAAGAAAGAAGCTGAAGAAATGGAATTATACATAGATTTTGACAAATACGGTATCGACCGTGACAAATTTATGAAAGGCATGTTCAGCTACGAATCTTTATGGCATACGGAAAACGGGAACCCAGACAATCCGGAATATGTAATGACTCGTCAATATACCGCTTCCAGTTGGGACTACCAAGATATGACACGATACACAAGCATCCGTCCGAATCAATTAGGAGGTTGGTCTTCTGTGACTCCGACACAAAATCTGGTCGACGCTTACTGGACAGTAGACGGCAAAACACCGTCCATTCCCAGTATCGAAAAGCGTATGAATGCTTATAAAGTTATCAAAGGGGATTTGGACGAATATAAAGCTCCTGCAGGAGAAGCCAAATTTATTTCTTTTGCATCCGGCCTTATCAACAGTGGAAAACTGAAAGATTACGAGTACATGCAGGAATTCCGCAATCGTGATAGCCGTTTATATGCCTCCATCCTATTCCCCTTCAAAGGTTGGTATGAGACAAACTACGGTACAAACTTCATCTATGAATGGATCAAAAACGGGAATAATGAATCCAAGACTGGTTTCAACTTCCGCAAAATGTCACCGTTGGAAAATGATGCGAATAATGACGGACAAGCAACCGGCGATTATCCCTGTATCCGTTATGCCGAAGTACTGCTGATCTTTGCTGAAGCTCATACCCAGACAACAGGTTTCGACGGACAGACACAGGCTGCCTTGAATCAGCTTCGTGATCGTTGCGGTATGCCAAACGTACCGACAAGCCTCGGCAAGGAAGATGGATTGGCTTTGATCAAAAACGAACGTCGCATCGAACTGGCTGGTGAAGGTTTGCGCAGCGACGACCTAAGCCGTTATGGCGATGCTTATTGGAGTGCGCAGATGAACAATGTTCCTATCTCCACACCGGATGGCGAAAAAGTCATCACGATGAAATGGGATAGCCGGATGTCGCTGAGACCTATTCCCCAAACAGCAATCGACTTGAACCCTCTACTGGCAACAGATCAGAATCCAGGTTACTAACAACCGATACTCTCTATTAAAATAAAAAGAGGCTTCTAAAATCATTTAAATGAATTTTAGAAGCCTCTTTGTTTCATAAAAAGTTTCAAGCTCAAAAAGAAATTCATAAAGAGTAACCAATAAATAATTATAGTCCTGTTATTAATGACAATTATCGTATAAATTGTTATCTTCGTCCCCAAATTAACTACAAATACTAAATATTCATGAAGAAAAAAAGTCTAACTTTATTAGTGGCAGCAACGCTTGCCAGCAGTGTATTATTCTCATCATGCATTGGATCATTTGGGTTGTCAAATAAGCTGTTGGATTGGAACAGAAATATCGACAGCAAGTTTGTAAACGAGTTAGTATTCGTTGCATTCTGGATTGTTCCGGTTTATGAAATCTCTGCATTAGCCGACATATTGGTTTTAAACTCGATTGAATTCTGGAGCGGAAGCAACCCTGTTGCAGATGCCGGTACGGTAAAAACAATCGAAACCAAAGACGGCACGTATGCCATCGAAACCCAAAAAGACGGCTACCACATCCAGAAAGAAGGAGAAGAAAAAGCGGTAGATCTGGTTTTCAATGAAGCAGACAAGAGCTGGAGCGTAGAAGCAAACGGCGAATCGACCAAACTGCTGAAGTTCACAGGTGACGACGAAGTTGTCATGTACCTTCCCGACGGCAAAGAAATGAATGTAGAACTGAACCAGGCAGGCGTACTTGCTTTCAAACAGGTAGCCGAAGGTTATTCTTTCTACGCAGCAAGATAAAAAAATTGAAAGTTGAAAGATGAAAGTCAAAGATATACTCTCTTTCACTTTCAACTTTCACTTTTCAACAGACTAAGTCTAATCTAAATTAAAAATGCATATGAAACACATGATCAAAAAAACGATGCTCACAGGAGCATTAAGTTGCTTCCTTCTGGGGACTGCATTGGCTGACGATGCGACGAACCAGCCTGCGAAGCCTTACTGGCAGGACATCCAAGTCGTTGCCGTTAATAAAGAGGCTCCCCGCTCCTCTTTCATGAGTTATGGAGACCGTGCCACAGCTCTATCTTCCCGATATGAAAAAAGTCCTTTCTACTCATTGCTGAACGGCACATGGAAATTCTATTTCGTAGATTCATACAAAGACCTTCCTGCCAACATCACAGATCCTTCTGTCAGCACTTCCGATTGGGACGACATTACCGTTCCGGGAAACTGGGAGGTACAAGGACACGGTACTGCCATCTACACGAATCACGGATATGAGTTCAAACCACGTAACCCGCAACCTCCGCTGTTGCCGGAAGCAAACCCGGTAGGTGTTTACCGGCGCGACTTCGAGGTTCCTGCCGGTTGGGACGGACGTGACATATATCTACACATCGCCGGAGCCAAATCGGGCTTATATGTTTACGTAAACGGCAAGGAAGTCGGCTATAGCGAAGATTCCAAGAATCCGGCCGAATTCCTGATCAACAAATACCTGCAACCGGGCAAAAACATGCTGACGCTGAAAATCTTCCGCTGGAGCACAGGTTCCTATCTGGAATGCCAGGACTTCTGGCGCCTAAGCGGTATCGAACGCGATGTCTATCTATGGTCACAACCCAAGATCGCCGTCAATGATTACCGTATTGTCTCCACGCTCGACGACACCTATAAAAACGGTATCTTCAGCTTGGCAATAGATATCAAGAACCATTCTGACAAGGTCAAGAACATCGACGTGACATACGAATTATTAGATGCAAAAGGCAATGTGGCTGCTACGGCAGAAAACAAGTTGTGGGTAAGCCCGAACACGATTACAACGACTTCGTTCGAAAAGACACTGGATAATGTGGAAACATGGAACGCGGAACATCCGAACCTTTACAAGCTGTTGATGACGATCAAGGAAGATGGCAAGGTGACGGAAGTGATCCCGCAAAACGTCGGTTTCCGCCGCATCGAAATCAAAGAGATCGACCAGATCGCCGGCAACGGCAAACCATACACCGTCCTGCTGTTCAACGGACAGCCGATCAAGTTCAAAGGTGTCAATATCCACGAACACAACCCGCAGACCGGACATTACGTGACAGAAGAACTGATGCGCAAGGATTTCGAACTGATGAAACGGAACAATCTGAACTCCGTCCGCCTGTGCCATTACCCGCAAGACCGCAGATTCTACGAGCTTTGTGA
>OJNQ01001834.1_pt1 | contig 14521 bp, 14 predicted proteins | sample 1597621 | NCBI WGS metagenome assembly OJNQ01 (sample SAMEA2452137, study PRJEB22498) | human gut metagenome | reverse complement strand
GCCATAGCCTCTATCATCACCATCGGGAAGCCCTCGTAATGGCTGCTCATCACCAGCATGGAGCTACGGGCGTATTCATCGCCTATGCTTGTCGTGGGACGGTTGATGTGTGCCGTCTCTTGCAGTCCGGCCCTGTCTATCATCCGTTGCAGCATATCCTGCCATTCGCCCTGCCCGAAGATGTCGAGCCGCCAGCCGCCATATTTGTTCGTTTGCCGCACCAGCTCCCATGCCTGGATCAGACGGTCGAAGCCTTTCTGGTAGTCGAGCCGTCCCACGGCGATCACCCTTTGGGCGGACACGTCAGAACGTTTTTCTGCAATATGCAATGCTGCGTTGGGTATTACCTCTATATTATTCAATGCTCCCCAATAGCCGCAATCTTCATGCGTCAGTACGACAAACCTGTCGAAGCGGCGCACAATACGCTCGTCCTGCCTCGTGCGCAGCCTGTCGATAAGCCCCAGCAGGCCTTTGCGACCATACTGGAGGCGGAAGAACTTGCAGTAATGCAGCTCCAGCACCTTGCGGCTGCCATCCTTGATATCAGGGATGAAAGAGGACTCCGACGGGTAAAGCGACACCACGACATCGGCCTTCTCCCGTTGCAGCAGCGCCGTGAGCGTCTTCCTGTGCCTGCGCCTCTTACGCAGGTATCCGGCAATCTTCCCGAGGGGACGCTTGTCGTTGTCGTCGGAATAGTTGATACCTAAATCCACCATTCTGACGGCTTCGGGGAAGGGATAGAACGGCGGCCTTCGTTTTTGGTCGGTAGTGACAATTAGCACCTCCCAATCGGTATGCGCACATATCCAGCGTACTTTATTCAATAATACGCGCTCCATGCCGCCGGGATTATAGAGAGAACAATGACAGTAAACAAGTTTCATTGAACTTATGAGTTTTCAAGGTTCCCAGACAAATTTTCCGTCTGCAATTCTACCGGTTCCTTATCAAGCAGCAATAGCAATGCGTAGATAGGGAATATATCCGATGATACCTTATACCAGCCTATAAGGTTCATCAAAAGAATCAACCAGAATATTATTTTGTACTGAGGCATATTGGCAGAGCAACATTTTGCACAATTGACAAAATACAGACAGAATGCAGACAAGCCGATAAGACCGAAATAAAAGATAAAACGACAATAACCGACATCAGTCCCCATATAATAATCGGTAGAAGCAGGACCTATATAATAGGGATTGGAATTTATCGGATTGTTGAAGTATCCATCACCTATCAGCCATGTCATGAGATTATCCGGCCATATCCACATACTCATAAGCTGACTGTTTGAACGTACTTCCCACTCACCATTTTCAACAAGCGAGAAGAACCCCTCAAAACCAAACCTCAGATTTTCATAGAAAGTGGGATTTGTCCGGTAGAAATAGACTATTACAGGTATGAGCAATACCAATGACACAGACACGACCTGCCAAAAGCATTTGTATTGGTCTTGCGATTCCGTTTCTCGTTTATATACTGATGTAATAATCCAATAAACCAGCACGATTATTACACCTATCGATGTTGTTCGCGCTATCATTGAGCCAAAGATGCTTATAATGACAAATGCACTGAGATAGAGCGACGTTTCCCAATAAACATTTATTTTTCGCGATGGGTGCATCGCAAAATAAGCGAGAAGCACCAGGACAACGCAGAATTTCAGTCCGGCCACATCAAGCGCACATCCTATACCATACAAACGACCTTCAGGTTTCCCCATAAAACCTGTCGACACCATAAAACTGTCGACCCAACCGGCAACCGATGCATTGACATTGATAATCTGGGAAAGAATGCACTGGCACACACAAACAAGCACCAATATATTGGTCAACAATCTTAATGTCACTTTGCCATAAACCGCCTCAATGCATCTAATCACAGTATATGCACCTCCCATCCAAACCCAGGCGGATATGATATAGCCGGCGTATGTATAATCTCCCGAATCATTAACCAAGACGGAAACCAGCCCGACAAAAGACACCAAAACAGCCCATGCGGATACTTTTGCAAAAGTATCTCCAACCTCGGCATTGCGTCTCATCGAACTATTGAATGCAAACAGCAGCAACCCGATTGAAGCAAGAATCAGTTTTGTATTGACAGACGGAAACAACGAGCAGTTAAAAGGGAAGTAATACAAACTCGTTATGACAACTACCGCTATCGTACCTATCACATTCATTTGCCGTAAACTATTCTGTAAAATATTTTTATCACCATGATATAATGAAGCCATACAAAAGGAAACAGATGCTTGGCCGCGCACCATTCAATGAATTTAATACGCGTATTCACACCCTTTGTCTGCCAGATCAGCCTGTTTGAATCGGGGAACCATTGATGCCAACGTCTGTAAGAAGAATACTTGCCGTCAAGGAGGAACGGCCATTTCATCAGTTGGCAAAGAGCGGCATTCTCCGATGCCCAACCGGCATCAGGGAAGTTTTCGTCCATATACCTTTTCAGCCGGTCGCAGTTATAACGGAGTTCGGACAGCTTCTTTTCATCATATACCGCTGTCATTTGCCTTTCGCTCTGTACATAATTATACAGTGGTTTACCGACGTATGCGCATTTACGGGCATGAAGAATCACCATGATCATCGTCAGGTCTTCTCCCATTGCATTGCCGTCAGGAAAGGTAATGGCATTGTCTGTATATAGCGAGCGACGACATATCTTATTCCAGACATTATACTTCATCGAGCCACGAAGCATGCCGCGGACAGCATCCGTCGGAGTATCGAAAAAAGGCTGTTTGAGCAGCCGTTTCTTATTTCCGAATGAAATATAATAGTCCGACCACGCGAAATCAGCATTGGCTTTCTTTACCGCAACATATAAATCCTCCAACATCGTCGGCTCCGCAAAATCGTCGCCATCAATGTGAACGATATATTCACCCCGGGCGGCTGCCAAGCCCGTATTGCGTGCAGATGGCAAACCTTTGTTTTCATTATGGCTGATAATCCTTATCCGGGATTCCAACCGGGGATATTGCGAAATAACATCCCGAAGAACCCCAATACTGTTATCCTTCGTGGCGTCGTTGACAAATATAAACTCCACGCTATCTGTCATCGTCTGGTTAAACAGACTCTCGGCGCAACCTGTGATGTATTTCTCTACGCCATAAACCGGAACTATAACTGAAATGTCAGGGATAGCCATAAATTAAATAAATATCCAAGCCGGAACAACAATATACCTTTTTTACCCTCTGTTTTTCAATGCGCCAAAAGATTCTTTCGCAAGTGAATTGAAAAGATCTTTTTTATTTGCCCTGTAAATGAATCCGAAAAGAATTCTGTAGAAAGGGAAGAATATTGTCTTAGGTGAATGCTTAAGAATATCACGATAACTAAGTTTCCGAAAGCTATCAATATCCAGGAAAGCGGCCTTGTCATGTGAATATGCTCTTAATGCGGCTTCTCTGACACCGGGCCTCATGGTACGGAGATGCTTCCAGAAATAGCCGACAAATGTTATTGACCTATAGGGATGTACAAATTCCTCCGCAACAATAAATCTGTCTGCGTCGTCTGCATTATATTCATCCATTATCACTTTCCTGAAATGCACCTTGTCGCTCATTCTGAACATGATTGTGTCTCCAACACCATTAAATGGGGGAAGCATCAGAAGAATATCCGAAGGATGTCCCATTGAAACGAGTGTCTTGTCGGTTTCCAATACGTTCACACCGGATAGAGCCATTGCAGCCTCGTCATGCGAGAATGCATACTTAGCCCACTCTATATAGGCAGGATATGCCATTTTCAGGAGCCACGATGGCATCATGGGGATTACCGCCCCGATTTTGAGAGAAATATAACGATATGCCGAAAGATAATACTGGAACACTTTGCCGAAAAGCACTTTGGGTGTAATCCTCATAGGCTCACAGTTCCGCATAAAATCACACCATTCTTTGAGCTTATTGCTAAAATAGACCTGGTCGGCATCGATTTTCAATGCATAATCAGCCGTTACTTTCGACAAGGCGAAATTACTGTAACTACTGAATAAATGCGGATTGTCTTCCGGCAATTCCTTAATCTTCTGAAATTCCTCCCGGGATAAATTAAAAGCCTTGACTTCATAGGGGTATGCGTAGTAGCGTATCTTGTCGGGATATTTGGCCGCCACTTTCTTTATTTCCTCCGCGCTATTGTCTGTGCAGTCGTTATAGACTACAATCAGTTCGTCCAAAGCATCTATGCATGATTCGACGCAATCATGGATGAAGTTTCCTTCGTTCCTGACACGCATTATTCCGGCTACCCTTTTCATAAAGTCGTGATTTAGAGAATCTTCTTTATTTTCAGTCTCATTTTGCCAATGGAATCGAGTATGCCTCCGGCTATCCGCACGTACAGCGGTATATTTTCGCGCCGCGTCTTTCGCCAGTCGGCTACATACTTATAGGGCAAATGCAGCCGATATTCGCTTATGCCACATAATGTATATGCTTCCGGAACTTTTATTTTCAGCTCATCGTCCAATTTATACAACAAAGTCCGGTCTAACCTCGGATTGTCAACCAATTGTGTTTTATAGTGCCCCATCGCATGTTTCGCCAATTGCCGGACTGCAAATTCTTTGTACAGACCAGTTGCCCCGGATTCAACATAGTTGTCAACCAAGGCCGAATAAACGGAGTAGCGGACCGCCAACGATTTCTTAAAAACCTCGGATGATACCGACTGTCCTTCTCTTCCTATCAGATATCTATATACCGGCTTATCAAAATAAGCCAATGTGCGGACATTCAGGATAGGCATGAATACCCATTGGGTATCCGTGTAAGGCATTCCTTCGAGTTGCCGATAGCCAATGTCTCTTATCAATCCGAGACGATAAGTCACCGCCGGCAGCAGTATTTCGGATATTGTGTCAGATGCCACATAATCGCAGAAACTGACTATTTTGTTTCGGGGAAGGTCGTATGTATACTCAACAGCGTTCCCGTTTATGTATTCCTTTTTATAGTCATTGACTATTAAATCCGCATCTGTCGTTTCGAGAAATCTGACAAACTCTTCAAACTCATCGGTATAGAAACTGTCATCCGCATCGAGTATCCTCACATACTTGCCTTGGGCGATTTTTAATCCTGCATTTATGCACGAGCCGTAGTGTCCGTTCTCCTTGTCTATGACATTGACAATCCCGGGGAAACGAGTTGCATAACTGCGGGCTATTTCAAGAGTCCCATCCTTGCTTCCGTCATTGACGACAATCACGTCAAGCGGCGAGGGATTATCTATTGAGAGCACGGAATCAAGCCCTTTGGCAAGATATGCCTCCATATTATAGGAGGGAATGATTATACTCAGTATCTTATCCATAACAAAAATATCATATGTTTTTCGCAGAATTGCCTGTCAGTAAAGATAACGCACGTTCCGCGCTTCGACTTACAAAGGAAACCATGTACTTGAGAAGCACAGCGGCAATGAAAGACGTAATCAGTGTCACGGCGGCGAAAGCCATACCGTCCAGCGAGGTGTGTCGGTTCAAATAGTCCATTACAATTCCATGCACCAAATAGACCTCATACGAAATCGCCCCCCCCAAAAAGAACAATCCTGTTTTTTGCAGCTTTGCTACAGTCGAGCGGTACAAGTACGGCAACCACCCATAGAGGCAACAACGAATAGGCAAGAACGGTTGAGATTATGTTCCCGAATAATGCCGAACAGGCGATAAGCACTGCAAATAGCAGGAAACAGGCGAAATTACTGGCAATATAACCCTTCCTGCTTGATATTATCCGTAGAATGGCCGATTCCCAATTCTGATAGAAGGCTCCAACGGCAAATGCCATAGTGCTTGCCCACCAATGGCGTCCATATCCCATCCCGGCTGTAAATACAACGAGCAAAAGAGGTCCTGCAAACAAAACAGTACGCCGAAGTGACGGTGCTTTACATTTCGCTCCAATCCAAAAAACCATATAGCAATAGACCAAGGCAAAAACGAACCAATCATTCGGAATCAACGATGGCCCCGATACTCTGCTAATGTGGTCAAAGAAACTATAGTCTGACCAGTTGCCGTTCAGCACAAAATAGAATAACAACGCCCCCATATACGGAAGCAGCAATGCCTTCGCAATGCGGTGCAGGAAGAAGTTGCGGATATAACCGACCTTGTAATGCAACGAGTATGAAAGCCCGTAACCGCTAATGAAAAAGAAAATTCCTACAATCAGCGCCCCCCATCGTTGAAAATCATGCAAGTAAATGCTGTACCATGACAAGTGGCTCAATACAATTCCCAGTGCTAAAAACGGTTTTAACACTACGACTTTGTCTTTATCGAATGGCCGAAAATCCTGAGATTTAAGGCCGACGAGAAACAATATCGCTATAATGATGGTAAACGCAATCATGATTTATCTGATTCTCGAACGAAAGCATCTGCCAAAGCCTGCGCTTCTTTTATATTATCTTCGATAGAACAATACGTCCAACTACCGTAACGTCCGATGGAATAGATACCCGTTTGCGCGAGCTGCTTTTTCTTTTCGGCTACGTCGCGTTGTGACGCTTCGTTGACATGGACATAGGCCGGATTCATGATGATGCTCTCATGGTCGACCGGTGTCTGGCTGTCGTTGAGAATACCGGCCCGCCTTAAGTCATTCAGGACTCTCGGAAACCATTCCTCCGGGTTTATTGCCGCATTTTTATCAAAGCCCAACTCCACATAGAGCGACATACGATCCGTTCCCAGTATATTGTCATAAAAGCCGACCCGATAGAAGCAATATTCTTCACCGGGGAAATATATCCAGTGATTGGATGTGTCCTCGCCCTTGCGGTCGAAACCTATGTTGAAAACAAGAACTTTGTTCCAACTGTATATACTCCTGTCATAATCGACTTTCGCGAGGTCCAACAGCCTCACAAAAGGTATCGTGGAAACCAGCCTGTCGTAGTGCATGCAAGTACCGTCGGTCAATGTTACAGTCTTTGCTTGCGAATCGACAGCGACAACTTCGCTTCCCGTTTTTATTTTTCCGGCAGGAACTTGGCCTGCTATCTGGTCGACATACACGATTGCTCCACGGCGTGGATATACGAAACTGCCGTTGTACGATGTATTCGATGGACGCCTGAAATTACGCACTATCTCCTCCTTTTCCGCATACGGGAAAAAACGCCCCATAGCGTTACTGTCCAGAGCGTCGAGGTCGGTGGCATATAATTTTGTATTGTATGGTATAAGGAACTTCTCGGCTATCGATTTGCCGAACTTGGCGTAGAGCATCTCCTTGAACGACCGATAGTCGTTGCCGCCGGACTCGAACAAGTCGACAAGACAGTCGATAAATTCTTGCTGTGGAAGCTGGTGAATGTTTTTTTGAAAAGGGAAGTCGATGAGACAGTCGCCATATTTTATATGAGTGCATTTATCCACTTTTACGATATCAGACTCATCAAGGCCCTTCATCACCATATCCTTGATGTGTGAATCCCGGAAATGGAAGAAATGCCCGGAATAGTCCCACACGAAACCATTGCGACGAGTCGTGCGGCAATACCCGCCGATTTCATTCTCCGTCTCAAGAACAAGATAGTCACTGTCACCTTTGAGGAGTGCATAACTGAGTCCGGTAATGCCCGCTCCGATAATCAAATCCATATAGCACAGAATAAAGTCAATGTTTCTTTATTTTCTCTCTCAGTGTCGAGTGAATCAGCAAGTACACCCATGAGAATATATGTGTCCTGTCTTTAATGACAATTCTCTTCAATAAGCCCGAAAGACGGCTGCAATTATAATCTCCAAGATGCAATTCACGGATTTTGTCAAGATAACACATCCGGGGGTGATGAGAAAACTCCGACACCAAACTGTCCGTAAACAAGTCCTTGTAATCTCTTACAAATTTGGCTTTACAATTCTTGCCGACCACTGCTTCCAGATTCGGCAGGAGTGCCTCGTATAACTCTATTATCTCTTTAGGCTTCCTGACATATTTCCTTTCCCAGTCCGGAGCATAATAATAATAGCCTTGTTTGCCGACGGATTTTACTCTTCGGCAGTATCTCATATACTGATAGAAGAAGACCTCGTCCTCTTGCAGCCTTATGTCAGGATTAAAAGCCAGTGCGTGACGCCTTATCATATCCAGCCTGTATGCCTTGATAACAGTATATCCCACCATAACAGAACCTGCGAGAAGCTCAATATATTTTGCAGGTTCACCGACATAGTCAAATCCGCAATAGTCTTGCTTTGTTTCCTGTCCGAATATATTTTTATCGCACCGCATCCCTTGCTGAATCAAATCGTAATCTGCGGCATCGTTCAACTGATAATTCGCAAGCCAGTCAGGAAATACATAGTCATCCGAATCACAAAACGTCACCCATTCGCCACAGGCAAGTTCCATCCCTCTATTTCGGGCGGAAGACAATCCTTCATTGCGCTGTTTATGGCAGACGCGGAATTGTTCATACCTCTCGGCGTATTCATCACAGATTGCCCCGCTTGAATCTCTTGAATCGTCGTCTACCAGGATTACTTCGTAATTGCGGTATGTCTGATTCACGAGGCTGTCAAGTGCCCGGCGAAGCGTCTTTTCCATATTATAGACCGGGACTATCACTGAAATTTTCATGAGCCAGCTATTAGAGATTTATTATATTACACGTCACCCCAATGTCTTAAAGAAAAGATGGTTCAATCTTTTGAGAATTCTGAGATAAAGGACAAACAAATGGAATAACCTTTTCTTATAAAGTAATCGGCTGAACCTTATCGGTATTCCGAAGACCGACACATATTGGCGATAGGAATCATTTCCCCACACAGAGAACAGCGCATCAATTTGAGATTCTGTCAATTTATGCTGCAATATCTCATGCTTCATATACGCATTGAATGCGCCCCACAAGAAACTGACAAGAAAACGGTTCTTATCAATTTGTAATTTAGCTTGCAAAGTCCCGGCAACCCGTTGAGTTTCCTGAGCAAGATGTATAAAATCATTTGCGAGTTTCTTGTGAGATGACAGTTCACCACCCGGCTGCCAATAGTGATATAATTTCTTGTCCGTTCCGTAATAGTTGTTGATGTGACAAAAATATTCCAATACAAACAGAGAATCTTCGCCACTCGAAATATATTCATTGAACCTGAGATTCTCCCTTACAATAATCGCGGATTTAAACAACTTGTAAACAGGACCCAAAAACGAACATCCGGTAAAATTCCCGTTTTCAAACATAACTCGTATGTCATTCCGGTTTTGTATGCCATCGTTGATATTGATATTCCAAACTATATCAGAACCGTCTATCTTGTAATTACATACGCTAAGGTCGCATCCTTTCCCGGCCAATAAGTTTTCAAGATAATCAGGCTCTACCCAATCATCGGCATCAATAAATATTAAAAATACCCCCCGAGTTAACGATTCCTAAATTTCTCGTAGAAGAGACGCCTTCGTTGGATTTGTGGAAGACGCGGATGCGGCTGTCCTTTCCGGCGTATTCGTCGCAGATGGATGGAGAGCCGTCGGTCGAGCCGTCATCTATGAGCAGCAATTCGAAGCCGGTGAACGTCTGTGCGAGTATCGAGTCCACACACCTACGCAGCCATTTCTCCGTATTGTACACCGGAACTATAACTGATATTTCAGGCATTTTCATCATTTAAGTGCATTTTTAAGAAACAGAACAGACCGGTTGATGTATGGGGCCAGCCGCTTCCTTGCCTCCTCACCGTCAAATTCCGGCAGCAGGCACTCTGTCTCTTCCGCATATTTCTCAAGGCCTGCAATTTTCAATAAATTAGAAATTCTGCCATCCTTCATTCCATCATACGCATAAAACGGCTTGCCGAATAAAATGGAAAAGACAACCGCATGAAACGAAGCGGATACTACATAGCGTGCATGTCTCATCAGATTCAGGAACTCCAAAGGGCCGACTGCCGTATAGTATTTGAATCCTTTGATTCTGCCATATAAATTAGTGGCATCCGGTAATGTACACACTACTTTCAGATTATGTTGTTTGGCCAGTTCAATGGCGCATTCATAGACAGATTTCATCCGATTGTCATACCACGGAGTGTAAAGCAATATATAGTCATCGTTGATAATAGCCTTCTCTCCGGTGAAATCCAGCCAATCTTTTCTGTCAAGTAATAATGTGGGGTCAGCGACAATAGATATATCGAGGTCATCCGAATTCCCCATTATTTCTTTAATTCGAGCGAGCGTGGCCTCTTCTCTGACGGAAATCGCATCATATTTCTTTATATATTCCCTGATGAACGGGAAAAACTTCTCATCGATACTGATGTGTGGAATTCCTCCCATGCTTGGAGCGTAGGCAATTCGTTTCCCGGTTTTCACAAAATCCAAGAAATAGGATGTCATAAAATCAAGGCAAGTGGTATTCCAGATTTGATCACTGCCGGAAATGAAGAAATCATAATCAAGACGGTCTTCTTTAAGAGCTTCTGCCGTAGAGTATGTCCGGGGACTGAGAATATATTTATCTTTCAGGAACTTCTCAAATTTCCAGTATTTCCAGACATCGTCAATTGCCAAAATCGGATGAATTATGGCTTTTGCTTTCTTGCGTTTGCTCGGTTGCAATAAAAAAGGCAGATAGTATCTCTTCTGAATACTTGTCCGAAGATTGATAATCTCACATTCATGGCCCAATCTCAATACCGTCTGCTGCAAGGCGTAGGCTTGCAACATGGAACCGTAGTTGTGCGATGCATGAAATGTGATGATGCCTACTTTCATATCTTGTAACGGTTTAACTTATGGATTTTTAGTCTCCTGACCGTATTCAACAAAAAAACACGCTCTCCACGGTCAAGCCCAATGGCATAAATACATGCTATGATAGAAACCGTGCTTACCGCTGTGGTCAATACCAAACACAGCCAACCGTAGCCAAGCCGGCTATGAGCAACAAACATAATGAGACCGCTGATTATTGTTACTGACGCGACGGGAAGAACAACCATTCTACAATAATGCCGTATTGACAATCCAAGCTGCTTTTTACAAAACAAGAGTCTCAAAACATTACTAATTGAAACAACAATCAGAGACACAATCAGAGGTATGGATATGTGGTATCCGGCTCTGAGGAACAGCCACGACACAGGAAGATTGACAAGGATGAACGAACCGACAACAATCTGATACCACTTGATATTGCCGGTAGCCATAAGTGCGGTTATCATTGGTCCGCTCAATGTACCTATCAGACAATCCAATAACACAATGCGCGTAAAAAGGACGGCATAAGCGGGGACATCAACCAGCCACAAATCCAATAAGAAGTCGCATTCGAACAATACCGGCAATGCAATGATATATATCAGATAATACGAGAATTTTGAGCTACGGCACAATAAGCTGCAAGTCTGCTGTTTGTCATCTGAAGCATAACTTTTTACCAACTGCGGATTTACGGCATTCTGAAATCCATTCACAAGCACGGTAGTAGCGTTGATAACCTGCGAGGCAATCCCCCGGGCGGCATTCACAGCCGGCCCGCCGAAAATATTCAGCAATACATTGGTTCCGCTATCCTTAAACAGCCATGCCACCGTGCCGAACATATTCCAGCCGGTAAATCCGGCTATGGATTTGAATAACCCATGATCCCATTCCAATGAGATATGGCAACCGGGGAAATTCCTGATACAATACACACGATATATGACACATACCGTCAACTGAACACAGAAAAACAGAAGCGAATACGTTATCAGCTTGTCGATAGGGGAAATCAATAACAGATATACAATCAGCAGCTTTGCAAAAGCCTCCCCCATACCGACATAAGCATAGACGTGCATACGTTCATAACTTACAATGGAAGCATTATATGGTGTTTGAAGTATACCGACCGCAACCGAAGCAATCGACATCTGATAAATTGCATTGGCTGCCACCATCCGGTCTGCCGGTATATTCAGCTGAGTATTCACAAACCACAATCCGATGGTTTCTCCAAGAAGAACGAATATCAAAGCAAGCAAACCATGAATAATACATGTCATGGAAAACACATGCTTATAATCGCCTCCTTCTCCACGGCCAAGCTCATATGTGAGAAATCGTTGAGTTGCGACCGACATAGAACCGCTCAAGAATGTGAACATGGCTATCACACCGCCCACTACGTTGAGGATGCCGAAGTCATCGACTCCAAGTATTTCAAGAATCTTCCTTGATGTATATAACGATATAACCATTGAAACGAAAGACCTCAGATAGAGGAATATCGTGTTTCGGGCCATACGTTTGTTGTCGGCGGTGCTCATCTGCGTATTTTTCTTCCGACTATCTTCAAAAGAGTCTTGAATTTATGATTGGCAGTGGCTATAAAGACAGACTGCTCAAATGGAAGTATCGTATATGAAGTGCGGAATACCCTGTTTCGCATGCAGTCCTTTACCGGCGACTGCAATTGGTCATTTCCTGTCACCGCTTCTTCGACGATACGCTCATAGATATACATATCCGTCTTGATTGCATTTATCAGCTTCTCACCTTTTACGGAGGAGGGCAGCAATACGCTGATACCACCTTCTTCGCTTTTCAAAGGGAGTTTATCGGCATCCTGCAATCCCCAAAAATCTCCTATCGTGATGTCGCTTACTCTTTCCTTGCGTGCAAACGGGCAGTGATAGCAGCTTTCCCTATATGATATTCCGTCCAGAAATGCCCTGAAATACGTATCTCCGTAAGGTTCGGAGGAATACACTGTACCGCATCGAGATGTTATCTCGATGCGGTACAGCTGTCCTTTTCTGAAGGACAACTGTTCCGCGGGACGGCCTTTCATGATATGGTTGATATGTTCGTGCAGCATCTGTAATGACGGGACACCGTGACAAATCAAATCTACCAGATACAGATGTTCCGGGATTCGCTTAATGTAGTTTTTCAATCCTGCCACCTGGCAAGGAGTGCCGATGAACAGCACCGGCTTTCCTGCCTGCAAATCGGCTTTTACTTGACTGAACAATCCCCGCACATCGCTTTGCACATATTTGGAACCTTGTAGTTTGGACAATTCAGGCAAAGCATCCACACGGATATGGCGAACGTGTATGCTTTCAGAGGTGCATCCGTAAACGACACCGCCTTGTCTTATAATATAAGACGAAAACACATGAGCTGCCCCACCGGACGAACTGGCAAGATACTGTTCCCTGTCTTTGTTCCATGCCGCATAAGCGGTGAGAGGGCTATTCAGTTTTATATTTCCTTCCTCAAACGGACATACTTTCACACAAACTCCACAATCGACACAAGTTACAGTATTAACCTTCGGATAAAGAAATCCTTTTCTATCGGGAATCATCTCTATGCAATGCTTCGGACATGCTTCCGCACACACATTGCATCCGCTGCAATCCGTTTTTTCTTTGGTTGCTATTGATGACATTTTATATTTTATTTCACGATACAAGTAAGCACAAATCAGCACTTACCATTATTCTGTGTCCATTTTCCCCATAGTTATGGGAGATACCGGTCTAAACGCTTTTTAAAGTGATTATACATTTCATGAATGAAATATTCAAATTTCTGCTGTACATCACTTTCGTTCCAGCCTGAAATCAGAACATATCTTATTCGTTCGTCTTTTGCAGGAATTGGATGTTTTTCCAATAGCTTAAACAATTGTACAGCAAGTTCGTACGTTTCAGGTTCAAGTTCATCTAAGTTGTTCCTGATGTAGTTCAGATTTTCAATAAATATATCGTAAACGGCATCTTGAAATATAAATGTCGGAGCGACAATCGTCATTGTATCCTGTTTTACAAAAGAACTCAGAGTATTCTTTTTATCTATTTCATTTTTAAACGGGTCCATATATACGGTAGTCTTATTCTCCCGTACATTGAACTTACCTTTATAAGTGATTATCTGATAATGTTCTTTTAAAGATTTCACTTTATTGTATATATGATATTGTTTCAAGACCAAATCTTTTTCAACTTCCATCTTTATTTGTAATGCAATATTATGCTTGTAAACCACTTGTGTTGCAAGCATTGTACAAATGGATGTTAATACAATAAGTGTTATTTCATGAAATCAACCGTTTTGAAGCTTTTTTCCCTTTTCCATGATTAGTTTTCCCAGTTTCATTTTCTATCATATTTTGAACGTGTATTCTTCTTATTTATCAGTCTTTTCCACCATGATACTTTCTGGGAACGTTCAAAATCATGTATTTCATTCAAATAGCGGTTATAGCTCCATCGGTTGTGCACCATCTCGTATATCACGCCCCAGTCGGGAAGTCCGCCCAAGTTGCGGTCGTCGATGTACATATCGGCAGAGACCTTCCGGCTGCGGAGTGCGGACATGTCGGCCTCTTCTTCGGGCATGTTGCTGTTCACGGCATAAAATTCCAGCCCGCGCTTGCGGCAGAAATCCACCGCTTCGTCCAGAAGTTCACCCTCCCGCACACTCCACAATATCAGC
>OJNQ01001802.1_pt1 | contig 14729 bp, 12 predicted proteins | sample 1597621 | NCBI WGS metagenome assembly OJNQ01 (sample SAMEA2452137, study PRJEB22498) | human gut metagenome | reverse complement strand
ACCCGTAATGATTGCAACTTTATCTTTTAATCTCATTTAGACTACCTCCTTACTTAGTTTATAACTATATTATAAGCAAAAGGTAAATTATTTTCTGTGATATCATCACAAAACAATTGATTCATTCACTGCAAAATATAAGAACCACCTTTCTGCCTTGATCTTGGTGGTTCTTTGTGTAATATATGAAATTTCTAAGAGTCTTAATAAAGAGAAACACAAGATTAGTAGCGACGATTTCCTTGCTTTCTATGATTATCTTCTCTAAACCTGCTACTTTTTCTGTCGAAGCAATGTGAAGTCAACAATCATCTATGCTGCATTTTGTTATTGTGGATAATATCGATTAAATATCTTTACCGCTAAAATGATATAAAAATAGGAACTAAATATGATTTGATCAGCACTCTTTGCTGATAAAGTTGAATATGTCAACAAAGGTGTTCCAATTTTGCAGGGCAAGCATATTACTTCTGGAAAAATAGATTATAAGGATGTACGCTACCTTGATAAAGAAAAATATGAACCAATTTATTATCCTAAATATGTTCCAAAGGCTAATGATATTCTATTGGCAAACGATAAATGATGTATGTTTTTGCAAGAACAAATTTCTTCTCTGCCATAAGCTTCTGTTCAATAATATCCTGAATATCTTCAACTGCCATCTCATCAAAGCCACGGTTTTCAATAGAAGCTAATATATTATAAATCTGTTCCTCACTAATTCTTTCTTCCTGGTCGACTTCTGTGTTCGCCTTCTGAATAGCTGATACAATTTTGTTACGATCATAAGTAGCTCTATGACCGTCACGTTTAATAACACTTATCATTTTTTTCGTTCTTTCTTCTTCATATATCATGTATACAGCATTAAAAATACGATAATAATGCTGTTCTATATTAAACACAATTAAATACATTGTGCTTTTTAGGCAATAAAAAAGCGATGTGTTAAACTATGATAATCAAGTAAGGTGTTTAACTCTTTCGCATGCATTAGATTATAGCACTAAGCTAAATGAATGTCTACCAAATATTGCGAAAATTAAAAAACAAAAACACAATATATAGTGTTTGCAAAATGAATGCCCTAAATAAAGGGATGGAACAAAAAAAGAAAAATTGTCAAGTGAAAAATAAATTAACTTAATTAAGTGATATATATTTTATTTGAATGCAATTATAAATTTAAAGAGAAAAATATATTGCATATGTGAATGAAATTAAAAATCATTCTTCATCTTGATTCGGTTTTCTTTTCGTTTAAGGGCACAGTCCCACTCGGCCTGCTGAAATTCATTTTCAATGATAAGCGGTGGAACTTTTGTTGGTCTGTTATTAGCGCCCATTGCAACCATTACAAAGAAAGCTCTGTTAATAGGGTGGCGCATTCCTTCATTATTTTCAACATAAGTATCTATGCGAACTTCCATTGAAGTGTTTCCGGTATATGTTACATAACCGATAATTACCAGCAAATCATTTACATAGGCTCCATCTTTAAAGTCTAAATGGTCGATTGCAGCAGTTGTTACATTATTGCAGCCGGAATGGCGCTTTGCAACAATTCCTGCAATTTCATCAAGCATAGAAAGTAATGCTCCGCCAAATAAACGACCGCCACCATTTAAATCACATGGCTTTATTACATGTACCTGCTCAGTCCTTGAAAAAGAGACTGTTTTTCTATTAATATTTTTTCTATTCATATATAAACACGCTCCTTTGTTACATCGTAAGAGTAAAATTATTTTATAACATACATACATATGTCATATTAGAATCCAAAGTATAATGCAATGATTCTTTTAGTTCTGCTAAAAGTTCTTCTGCATCTTCGCTATTCATTGCCTCCTCATAAACCTTTTGTGCCTCTTGCAAATCATCCGGTATCTCATCATTTAATAAATCGTACGCCTTTGATAAATACGAATCTGATAAATACTTATAGAATACTAACCCTAATAAATATGTCTTATATTCATTCGCATCAATCTTACCTCTTAATACATCCGCCCCACTCCATAAAACCTGAAGTAAGTCCTTTCCTTCTGTCATTTTACTCCTCCTTTATTTGTCATATATGTTTCTTAGATTTCTAATCGTTTAAATATAAATTTTCAACCGCTTATTTCACATAATTTGTTACCTTTATATTTTAATATATATTTCTTAATTTTCCAATTAAAAATATATTGCTCAAAAAAACATCAAGAACGACAAAATTTGCTACTGTCATTAGCATTAATTTTATTTTCCCGGACGACATATCATCACCAACCCACCATTATGATAATTGCCCAAGCATACTCCGTGTGCCTCATCCACTGCCTCAACCATTTTTCCATTGCCTACATAAATACCCACGTGGCTGATATTTTTGTATCTTCCATTGGTTGTGTAGTTATAAAATATCAAGTCTCCTGGCTGTATGTCTTTTTCCTTAAATGTTTTGCCTTTCAGCCCTTCTGCTTCTGCAGCTGCAGTGGTTGAGCCGCCAAATGCTATATCAATACCTGCTGATTTCCATGCGTAGTATGCCAGCGAACTACAATCAAATGCCTTTCCACTGTTTCTTAAATTCTGACTATACGGATATCCTACCTTAGACAATACAAATGATGCCACGGTCTTTTGTGCCTGATTTGTTATTTTGTCAGTTATGCTTGTTATTTCCTGTGGGGTAAGGCTTCCCTGCAAGCCACTTAGCTGACTTCCACCTGTCTGACTGCCTGACGGATTGCTTGTAATGCAGGCACTCATTAGCTGATTAAGTGTTTCCTTTCTTTCCTCATCAAACTGATACTGCTCTGACATTTCCGTGTAGCTTTTTAATGTAATTCTCACTTCAAGGTACTTTTTCTTCTTTTTGCCCTTTTTGTCTGTTACATTTTCTGTTGTATACTTGCACATGTCATCAAACACTGCCTTTAAATTCTGCTTGTTTGCTTCATTCATTTTTGTTGCCGTGTTTTCGTAACCATATTTCACCATGTACACGCACATGATGTCATAATAGTTTGAAGGCTCGCTGTTCATTCCCTCATAGTCCACATACACCTTTCTGCCCTCATCTGCATCCTTGTGTTCATCCACCAGTGTCTGTATTTCCTGATTAAATTCAGATACGTACTGCGTTGTTACAGTCTGTATTGTGTCTCCACTTTCAAGTGGTGGAAGAAATATTGCAAACGGTGAATTATAAAGCACCGCTATGATTGCAAACACAATTCCTGTTGCAACCATTACCACTATGAGTATTGGAACAACCAACGGTGCAAGCAGGGATGCCACCTGCTTAATCATGTATACCATCTTGTTTTTTATCAGGCTTCCTGCAAGTTTGAATATGCTATCGTTTTGCTCATCACCGGGCTTTAGCTTGTCCATGAAATATTTCATCATCCTGCTTTTTTGCTCTGCCCTGTAAAATGTGTTTTCAATCTTCATTCCCACTGCTTCACCTGCAGCCATTCCAATCAACGCACCTTCCGGTCCTACTACTGAACCTGCCACTGCAGTCCCAACCTTGGTTGCAATCTTTGTACTTTCCTTTGCCACTTTCCTGCTGGTATCTTTAGCCATCTTTTTAGATGTTTTCTTTACCACCTTTCTGCCTGACTTCTTTGCTAATTGTTTACCTTTATTAACCGCTCTCTTTCTTAACCTGCTTCCTACGACTTCTTTTTGAAGTTTTGAAACTTTTGCCTTTTTTCTAATTCGATTACCTTCACTTACAACACTCTTTAGGGGCTTTATTGCCATTCCTGTAGCTTCAAAAGTTTCCTCAATGTTTTCACCGCCTTCAATGTTATCTGTAATCTTTGATTCTGCTACTTTTCTCATAACTCTTGCATTATTCTTTGTTCTTGTAGATATAGCTTTACTGTCTATTTTTACATCTCGCTTCTTATGAATCTTGCCCTCTTGCTTCTTGTGTATTTTTGATTCAACTTCTTTTTCTTTATCTATTTTCATGTCGTTCTCCTTGATTTTGGGTAAAAAAAGACGCCAAGGTTAGCTTTTACACTAACTTGGCGTTTTATATAATTCTTTTTATTATCTAATTAGATAACATACTTACAAACTAAAAATTGTCTATGCGAACGTAAACAATTTATTTTTCTAATTCTCTACCTAAAAATCAGATGATATCAGCATAGGTAATTTCTACAATCGACTATTCATTGTTATCAGTACCACAGAAACAGCAAAATCCTTCAGGATAAAAGTCTTTCGTTACAGAGATACCTTTTTTTTCACATTCATAGCAAACTTCATCAGATATAGGTTTTTTATCTTCATTAGTTTTAGTATATATAGCTATTTTTTTAACCATTGGATTTAATTCTTCTTCAATGTACACCATTAATTCTTTTTTAAAATCATTTAATTCAGATTCGTCAAGTTCGGATTCGCTATCTAAATAGATACCACCTAAATCATAATCTTCATACCCTGAACCATTGTGATATCTGATTTCAGCTTTAAATAAATTTTTATCCTTTTCGTTCGTTTTCCTACAGCTAATTGTTGCTGAACTATCTGAACCCATAGCACCATCTAACCAAAGACTAACCACTACTTCTATTTCAGATTCTCTCACTGCATTTGATTGAACTTTAAATAATACCTGTTCATTTATTTTATCCTCAATTGCGTATTGTTGACTTATGCTAAAACATGGATTGAAATATAATTCATCATAAATCTCAGTATATAATCTATCTAGCAATTCGTTAAATTTTTCCAGAACTCCATCCAGCGTAAGTATCTCAATGCCTGTTTCCCCTTGAATTCTATACCTCAAGTAGTTTTCTTCCCAATCTCTTTCTTCCTCAGCTTCTCGTTCTGACTCTTGTTGTGCATCTATGGTCATATATTGTTCTTCTGAAAGTTCTGATTCTTCAAATTTTCGATCTGCAACTTCAATATGTGACTTTAACAATTCTACATTTTGCTTGATTTTTTGCATACTAATCCAATTTAATAACTTATTGTGAGCGATATGATTTCTATCTTTTATAAAGTCAGTAATTACCGACAATTCAAAATCAAAATATTGCTCAAAAATATCTTTCCATATGTCTACATTTACTTTTCTTTTTTTCTGAATATATCCAAGAACTGCATTAGCACTCTTATTCTTCTTTTCATTTAGAATGTTCCAATCAGCTGATGATATTGCAATATTTTCATCATAAATTTTTCCCTTTTTAATAATTTCCATCATTGTTTCTAGTGTCATTGAAAAAAACGTATCTTCAACGCCCTCATATTGAGGAGAAATCCGTCGAAAATCTTTCACAAGATTTTCATAACTCAAATCATATTTCTCCATTCCTATTTTCTTTATCCAATCAACTCCAATATAACGAATCAGCACCTTATTTACCAGTACTCTCATTTCATTTTCCGCCTCAAACACCATTGGATAAAGCATTGTACATAATGCCTCTGACTGCTCATCCGTCATCCATATACATCTGTTCCAATCACTAAGTAATCTGTCCTTTATTGCAATTTTCAATTGTTCCAATAACATATCATATTCTTCTCTTAGTTCAATTTGCTCAAGTTTTACTTTTAGTCTTGCTTTACTATCTCCATATGTATCAATTGTAAATGATGCCCGATATTGGGATTCTGATAAACAAAAATCAAATACTTCATTTGCAATTCTTTGTAGGCACCCTACATAATAAATGCTTTTTTCTTCTTCAAATTCCCTCACAACATCCGCAAGTACTTTTTCGCTGTATTCTTTTCCTAAATATTCCTTTTCAGTAACAAGCACTTCTTCAAAATCAGAGTAATTAACCTCTTTGCTTTTATAAAGCTTTGTTATGTCCTTTATTCCGGTAAATAATATCTCAATCATCATGTTTTTATCTTCTTTCCTTTGTTATATTTGGATTTTTTATATTAATTGTTCTAACACAAAATCCAAGCATCCTTTTCTCGATGCCATTGCGCTACAACTTTTCACAGGTAAATATCGATTTTCTTAATTCCACAAACTAGAATTTGAACAAGCCTCTCACCTGCAATTTGCACATCATATTAACACTCTATTATCCAACTATTTAGTTCCCTGCCAATTTGCCTAGCAATATTTTTTTGTAAATACCAATTCTTCTCTTGTTTTATAATATATTTGATCAATAATCAATCCCATTATTAAAACAATATACATATGATAGCCTAATTATTCTGTCACATAATTCATTCTGCTGTTTCAACTCTTCCATACGCAAATTCAAATGCCTATGAATGTACAATAAGTAACCTCCATATGTTTCTTCTATGATATTGTATAAGTATGCTCTCAAGTCTTTTTCAATTGAGTATACCTCCGTATAATCACCTATTCTCTCCATCAAAATATTATGAAATTCAAACAAATCATTAGACTTATTTATTATACTAACGATTTCTCTTGTTTTACTTAAACACCTATACTTAATATTTTTTTCCACTATCTCTTCTTCTATTTTTCCATCATTTAATCCTCTTTTTACTTCTTCAAAATAAGCATATAGGGATATGAATAGCATCCTCTCTGCCTCGTCAGAATCATTTTGAGAATCCTCATACGCCTCATCTTCTAAGCTTACAAACATAATATTTGTGAACATCTCTAGCTTTCGTTCATTTTCCCCAGATACTTTTAAGTAAAAATAATCTATATTTAAATAAAAACCTTTTGCAATGTATCGGCAGTATTCATATATATCTTCTGGCTGATTAATAATATCATGAAGATTAGTTAGCATGATTATTAAGTGTAAGTAACACAATACTGATTTAGAAAAGAAAATTGGAACTGCGCTCCTAATATCATCAATCTCCTTGCACTCTCCTTGAAGACTATATTTCTTATATATAAATGCTTTCTTATCAAATTGATTTGCCAATGTCTTTTCAACTAATTCATACATTAGAAAGTTTTCTCTTTGATTCGATTGCTCTGCATATGAGCTAAGACTACTTGTGCCAAAATCAATAATATGTATTTCTTCACTCTTATCAATCAAAATATTCCTTGAATGGATATCTCCATGAATAATCCCTTTGGTTTGATAAAAAAATATTGCTTCGAATATCTTCAATAACATATTTACTCTTGTATTCATATCATGTTTTTTTTCTAACCATTTTTCATAAGTTATTCCATCAACAAAATCCATAGAACAACAATAGCATCCATTTTCCGTCCATGCATCATGTATTGTAACTATTCTTGAATCCTTAAATTTTGCAATTTTCCGAACCTCAGCCAAATATTGCTCTTTTCTTATTACATTCTTTCCATTTCTTTTTCGTGGAAGCCATATTTTTATAGCATCCTCTCTTCCCGTAATTTTATGTGTTCCTTTTATTACAACACCATTTGCCCCTGGTTCTCCTATTGGTTCGATATTTTCATAACGATCAAAGCTCGGTTCTATCCATGAATCATCTATTTTCACCTTAATCTTTCCATCTTTATATTTATAGTTTGGATTACTCATTTTTTTATCTCCTTAATTTATATGTTGCTTTTTATTCCACAAAATTCAACTTTTACTTTCATTTATTTATTCGTAATTTTCTGCCGTTCCTGAACTTCTATTATTTGCTTTTGCATATTCTCCTCAAGCTCAATATACATAATCTCAATACCAAACTGGTGAATGCTTTCTGTTAAAGACTGATTGACCCTACTTTTTGTTTTTCTCTGCATCATCACATATAGCAATTTTTTTCTAAACTTCTTTCCTGTGATTTTTTCTAACAAAAGCACTTTTAAAATATCATTTTCTATCTTGTTATCTTGAACTTTTTTAGGTTTGCCAATATAAGCAAATATTTCATCAATAATACTCTCCTCTTCCAAATAAAAATCTGGTTTATATATGTAAAGACATTATCTGCTAAATACAATTTTTTTTTCTTTTCCTATTTCATATAAAGTATACACTCTACATTATGAAATATCATCTTTTCTGCTTTCATCTGCACATGAGATGATGACTTATGCAAAGCCACCATCACTTTTCCCCCCTAGTCATTCTCATAAATCCCAATTTATTCAGCCCTAAAAAACTGAAAGTTTCAAACCTTTTATCTTCCTTCAATTCTACCACACCCACCTTCCCTTATTCAATTACTGCTTTTCTTTCTCCCGCCTTTCCATCTTCTCATACATATTAGTATTATAAAGTCTGTAAAGCTCACTGTCCTTTGTGATTACATTATCAAACGGTACCATTCTGCTTCCGCATTTTATAAGCCCGCATCCTGACGGTGAATCTATCACATAGTTAAGCTGTTCTTCTGATATTTCCAGCGACTCCACTATCTTTTCTATGTCCTTGCTTGACTGATTTAATAGTAGTATGAATGCAGAGTTTGATAGCATTGTTGTGCTCGTCTCACTCATAAGAAGGTCAACTATGTTCTGTGTTATTCCTGTGCAAAGTCCTCCCTGCTTCCTTACCTTTTTCCACATCTGGCGGAGATATTCTGCACTGAACGGTGAATTTAAAAGAACATGCACCTCATCAATGTAAAACCATGTTGCTATTCCCCTTTCTCCATTGTCAATTATCTTCTGCTGTATTGTTTCCATCATTACAAGCATTGCAAGTGGGGCAAGGGATTCCCCAAGATCTCTTATTCCATACACAATGAATCTGTTGTTTACATTTATGTTTGTCTGATGATTAAATATGTTCAATGCTCCGGTAACAAATATTTCAAGCCCAAGTGCCACGTCTCTTGCTTCCTTGTCTTCCTGTTCAAGAAGTCTGTTGTACAAGTCTTCCATTGTTGGAACGTATTTTTCCCTGCTTCTTGCAATGTCCATGTACAGGTCCTTTACGCATCTTGAAATGATAGAACGCTGCTGTGGTGTTATTTCCTTCATTATCTGCTCACAGATGCTTAACATGAACTGGCACTTGTCCCTTACCCAGCCCTTACTGTCCAATACATCAAGATTCCACACATCCATGTCCATAGGATTAATGTAGTTTCTTGTGTTTGTTGAAATGTTTATGTAAGTTCCATTGTATTTTTCAGTGACATCCTCATATTCATTCATTGGGTCCACTGCAATTACATTGTCATCTGTTGAAAGTAAAACCGACCCCATTTCCATCTTTGCCTGAAATGACTTTCCTGCACCTGACACACCGAATATGAATCCGTTGCCGTTTAAAAGTTTCTTTCTGTTGCCCACAATTATGTTTTTTGATATCTGGTTTACGCCATAGTAAATGCCGTTTCTCTCACAAAATAGTGATAGGTAAGCCTTTGAAGTAATCTCCAGCTTTTCCCCCACTCCACACCGTACGTGAGCCTTTCGACTCATACGGCGTTCCCTCAGATTAACCCTATTCTAAATAATTGCATTTCCGACTAATTCTCTATATTTATTAGTTTTGTCTCGAACCTTTTTATTCCACAATCTATCGCTTTCCAACTTTTGAACCATCTTTTGGATATTAGATATATCCTTTTCCATAATTAAGCCATAGATGTCCTTAGAAATAACTATTATATTTCTGTAGCCATCTCCACCATCTTTCTTAATTCGGTATGGTGTAATGTCTTCGATTGTTAGTTGTTTCTTTGAAACAGAACACCTTCCTCTTTGTGCTGATATTTTTGATATAACATTATCATTAAATTCTGCACTTTCATCTGGTAATGGATTTTCTGAAAGATACTCAAAGATATACTCAAGTTTACAAATCTTTCTGTGTATTAGTTCCCTCCCTCTATCTGTATAATTGCAGATATCTTGATTGAAACCGCGTGGAACTGTAAACTTAACAGCTGAAATAGGGTCGATAATCATATCTCCAACCGTAAATCTTCTCACCTTGTATCCTCCATACCTCTTTAACTGGTACGCTGATTGTGGTGGTCCTTTTTTTCCATTCGATTTAGTTATATGTTTCAGTGTTGGTAGTAATATATAATAGATTTCCCAAAAGTCTTCGCTCACTCTTGTGGCAGTACAGTAGTAATTGTGCATACCTCTTATCGCTGAGTTTAGTTTAACTACTTCCTGCTTGTTGCTTTTGACATTGCGAATTCTTGTTCTTAGTTTATCTATCACTTTCTTCTTGGCTTTATCCGTCATATGAGATATAACCACGTTTCTATCTGGTCTTTCCTCAATTTTAAGTTTGAAACCAAGGAACTCTGAATAGTGTTTTCTAAGATTTGTGATTTTACTCTTTTCTGGACTAGTTTCAAGTTTGAGCCTTTGTTTCAACCAATCTTCAATAGCTATTTTGATTTTCTCTGCATCCTTTCGATTTCTGCACAGTATCTTAAAATCATCAGCGTATCTAACCAAGTACATTTCTTTAAGGTTTGACGACCTCTTAAGTGCTTGATATTTGTCCCCACTACCTTTATATGGATGCCTCGTTGGAAATGTCTCCCATTGGTTACTTATCCACCAATCTAATTCATTCAGAACTATGTTTGATAGCAACGGAGATAGAATTCCACCTTGTGGAGTACCCTTTTTCGGAACTCCCTCTCCAACGATTGGTGCTTTGAGCAACTTTGATATGATAGACAATAGATTTTTATCTCTTATCCCCAGCGACCACATTTGCTTTATTAGTTTGGCGTGATTCACATTATCAAAGAACCCCTTGATATCAATATCAACCACGTATTCTAACTTTGCGTGATATACAAGGTATGAAAATCTTGCTATTGCATTATGTGTTTTCCTATTAGGTCTGAAACCGTAGCTATGTTTATGAAATTTGGCTTCACATATTGGCTCAAGTATTTGAAGAATACATTGTTGAATAAGTCTGTCTTCAATGGTTGGAATGCCCAATGGTCTTTCTTTCCCATTATCTTTTGGAATCATAACTCTTCTAACCGAATGTGGTTTGTAGTTGTCAAGTCTCGTCTTGACATAGGCTACTAATTTGTCAGTTCCAAGTTTTGCAATATCATCAATTGTATTCTTATTTGTACCAGAAGTACGGCTTCCCTTGTTTCTCTTGATTCTACGATATGCTAATTCAACATTTTGCTGACAACATATATATCTCATAAGATTCTTAAAACTCCGCCCTTCTTTGCTAGCTCGATAGAGATAATCAAGCTCTGCTTGGAATGAGTAATACTCGTTGTTTCTCAAAACCTTCTTACATTTCTTAGCCGTTTGGTCAGTCATCTCCTTTCTGGGAAATAACTTCTATTAGTCTTACTAGAACCCAAAACATTTGCATTTATTTAGTTTTAATAATTAATCTGACTTGGGGCTATCCCTCCACAGCTTATTATCACTGTTTCATAGGTACATTGCCCCTACTCTCACTAATACAAACTGTGTTACCACAGACCGATTCATTGAGTTTGCACACTCTCCTCGTTATTAGCTTTCCCCGTTCCTATTTTCCTATCTTTACATATACCCTTAGGTGCCATCTTTGAGCCTGTAAGCTTGGTAATGCCTTTAACATTACATGGACTTTCATAAAGAACATTCTTACTAATCCACACCTACCTGACGAAACGTCATTTACACATTTCTGTGTATTCGTGCTTTAGACTCGTTCATTCGATGGTTCGTCAGTCAACCTCTGTATTGGTAACATTCTCACCATAGATATCTTATAGACCTCCGACCTATCACCACTCGACCACCTCTGGTTCGCATTTCCTCAACTTAACTGTTAGGATGGCTCTCAGTCGACTTCACCGAGCTTATAACCCCCTATTTATTGCAATTTAGGACGCTATTCGGAGTATTAAGGAAGGCGTTTCCTGGCGTTACCCATTCATTCCACCTTTCGGAAAATAAGTTATTGTTGTAATCTCTTACAACCCTTGCCCTTTGTTTACTTATACGGCAAAACGGGTCGCACATTCCTGCACGTTAAATGGAACTAAACCTGCAAGTGAATTGGTAAGCATTGTTCTCATTGTTTCAATCTGTCTTACACCAATTGGAAGTATGGTATTTAATGCTTCCCTCTGCATAAACTGATTTGTGTCGATTGTAACTCCATTACCTTTTCCAATTGTCACAATTGTTTCACAGGCACTTTCCAGTTCTTCCTTACTGTCTGCCATAACGATTATATTAACGGAAGTATAAAACATGCTCTCATCATTTTCCCTTACGTTGTTCATCATGTCTTCAATGTCTTTTTTCTCCATCCTCTTTGCATAAGAAATCTCTGTTGAAAAATCATTGTTTCTGTTTCTTACCTGTTGCTGTTTTATAATATCTGATTCTACTCCCAAATACTTTTTCTGTAAAACCCTAATGGTCATATCTTTTGGAACCGGAACAACATCTATGCTTGTTATCATATGTACCGGAAGCATTGTGATTGTATTAAGAAGTTCTTCTGACAAACTCTTTGGATATTTTTTGAAAAATAATGCCCGGCAAAACTTGTTTTCTGTCTCAAAATAATCCTGATGAAACTTAATCATTCCATTGCACAAATCATTTCTGAAATCTCTTCCCACACGTTTTGCTTCCCTTATGTCAAAATCAAACTCATCTTCTTTTCCAATGTTGTAAAAATCATGCAGCACATGGAGTCTTTCATTTCCTGTTAACGCTTTAATACCTGTTCCAAGTTCATTAAATGCTTTTCTTATATTTACCTCAATGGTTGCAAACTGTGCCCCTGCTTCTTCAAATGTTTTTCTCTCAACAGTTACGGTCAGATATCTTTCCTGCTCTATTCCCTGTCTTCCTTCCTTTATCTTCTCCTCTATGATTTTGTTATATATTTTTCTGAAATCATCAAAACCGTCATTTAAGTATGGAAGAAGTATGTACTTTCTCAAATCCTGCATGTCTTTATTTTTATTATTGATTGTAATCTTAAAAGAACAGTCAAAAGAATTTAAGAATTTACAGTATCTCTGCAGTATTTCTTCCTGCTCGTCATAAGTTGCAGTTGTATAATTAATATCCATAAACTTGTATGTTTTTGAATATTTATTCTGCTGTACCTTAAAGATTCCGCTTTCAGATACTTCCATTATTTCTATTGTTTCCTGTATGGATTTAGGACTTTTGTAAAGCGGTTCAGATGCTTTCTTTAATTTCTTAAACCCATCCGTAAATAATCCCATGTTATTTCCTCCTTATAAAAATTTACAGCCACAGGCAATGCCTATGGCTGCAATTACTGACACGATGCTTACTGCAAGCACCACAATCATTTTCTTTTTTGTTTTGTTAAACTCTGATTTATTATCCGTTTCCGTCTTTCTTTTTTCTTCCTCAATCTGTGCTGCGATTTTCTTTAACTCCTCTGCATTTTCCGTAGACTTATAAAGTAACGGTTTTGCTTTAAACATAAACTGTATTCTTTTTTTCATTACCTGCATAAAGCTCATTCCGTTGTATGTATAAAATCCGCTTAAAGCTATTGGAGCCACCACCGGAATGGCTATATATGCTGACAACGTAAGACCTACTTTTTTATATGTAAGGAATACTATTATTCCACCCACCAGCACACTTAGAATTGAAGCTATAAGCTGTTTTGCTGTAAGTCCTAACACAACCGATTCCTGAAATTTATCTATATCTTTATTTATTTCCACTGACATTTATTTCACCTGCCCTTTTTCATGTTCTTTATCTCTGTTACGCTCAAAGTTTTTTTCATATTCAGCCATCTGTTTGGGGCATAACTCTCGTAGTTTATCCACATTGAAAACATAAAGCGGATACTCGCAAAAACCGCTTTTTAATGTAATTCCCGTGAAATCTCCTAAATCATTTTCTTCCAAAAACTTTTCCATCTCCGGCATGTTATTTGTATCAACATATCCGCAGTATTTAGGTACTTCCACTAAATTAACAGTTATGTTTCCATAAGGTTCCGGATATTCACCCTCTGTATTTACCAGTTCAAGATAAATATTGCCATTGTCTGTATACTGGCTCATTGAAAGTTCTACATTTACATCTCCCCATTTAGATTCATAATTCATCTTTTTGTTCATCTTCTCTCCTCCTAACTTTTATAATCCTAATGCCCTGCTTGTAAGATTTTGTGCACCCTTTACCGTTCCTACTGTAAGTGCGATTGTAAATGTCATTTCACACAGATATATAAGTGTCTGAGTCCAGTCAGCATATTCTCCCGTAAATGACGGAAGTCCTGCACTTATTAGTGCATTGCACACTACTATAGCCAGTGCCATTGTCACAGCCTCAAACACAATTGATAAAAAGTACTTTGCATATGAAACCGCCGTATGGCTTACCATTCTGTTTCCACTGACTGTTGAAAATGCAATTGCTCCAAAAGGTACTAAAATCAGTATCTTTAGGAATCTGAAATACACTGTATATATCAGGAAAAATCCACACACTATGATGACAATGGAAAGTATTGATGCAAGTATCAGCATTACCAGACTTGAACCAAAGCCAAGATTTTTTATAATCTCAGCCTGTCCGCTGTCTATGGTAAGCTCTGCCATTTCTCCTGCTCCGACAAGTTTTACCAGATTGCCTGCGGAGGTAAAAAATGCTTTCATTATTGTTACATTGTTTGCTACAAGCCATTCTGCTATTCCTATTCTCATAAGCATTCTTAATATTACTTCAAATCTCATATCTTCTTTCACATCCACACTTTCAGAACAAAAGCCTATTACAAAAAACAAGACAACTAAAGATGAACCTACTCCAACAAAGATAGGTTCAATACTTTGAA
>OJNQ01001794.1_pt1 | contig 14767 bp, 15 predicted proteins | sample 1597621 | NCBI WGS metagenome assembly OJNQ01 (sample SAMEA2452137, study PRJEB22498) | human gut metagenome | reverse complement strand
TGATTCAGAAAAATCCATATGCAGCGTATAACAACAGTAAGATCCAGACGGCAACACCGGCAGAACTGACGCTGTTACTCTATGAGGGAGCTATTAAATTTACAAACATTGCGATTGTAGCGATTGAAAAGGGCGATATTGAAAAGGCGCATAACAATATCCGAAAGGCAGAGAATATCATTCGGGAGTTTCAGATAACTCTCGACCACAAATATGCAGTTGCCAAAGATTTTGATGCGGTCTATACCTATCTGTTACAGAGATTGTTAGAGGCCAACATGAAAAAGGACAAGGATATCTTAGAGGAAGTGCTTGGTCATCTCCGTACCATGCGGGATACATGGAAAGAAGTTATGGCAAAGACCGCAAACGGAAACAATATCAAGACAAAGTAACCGGTAGCGTAATGCCGGCAGGAGACAGTATGCCAGATACATATATTGCAATTATGCTGCAGAGCCTGAAAAAAAAGGAACAGGTTCTGGATGAAATTATCCGCCTGGATGACCGGCAGAAAGATACCCTGACGGATCCGGAATGCCCGTTTGATGTGTTTGATGAAACCGTGGAGGCAAAAAGTGCGTGTATTGATCAGCTGAACCAGCTGGACAGTGGTTTTGAGAAGCTCTATGCACAGGTGGCAGAAGAACTGGATCAGAACCGTGAAGATTATGCAAAGGAAATTCGTGACATGCAGCAGTGCATTCGCCGGGTAACGGACAAAAGTGTCAAGATTCAGGCGCAGGAAGCCCGCAACAAAGAACTGATGCGTGAAAAGTTTGCCACAATTCACAGACAGGCAAAGGCGGTGCGGAAAAACAGCCGTGCGATTACCGGATACTATAACAGTATGAAAGAATGGTAGTTATTTCATAAAATGGAACAAAAGTACTACTTGATAAAAAATATCATATGACTTATAATGACTTTGTTATATGACTGACGGATAATGTGGAGTACCACAGGGGAATCAGATACTTGGTAAGAGCCGACCGTCTGGGCAGCATTTATCCCGAAGAGGATGAGTGTTGTCCTTTTTTTACACCGCCCAGTATCGGAAGAGTTGGAAGCAGTGTATCAAAAGGACTGGAAATGCAGAAAGACAACATACGATCAGGAGGAATGAATGATGAAAACAGATATTGAGATCGCACAGGAGTGTACTATGGAGCCTATCACAGAGGTAGCAGAAAGAGCAGGAATTCCAGAAGAATATCTGGAACAGTATGGAAAATATAAAGCAAAGATTGATTATAATTTCTTAAAGAAATCCGATAAAAAAGACGGAAAACTGATTCTTGTGACGGCAATCAATCCGACACCTGCCGGAGAAGGAAAGACAACAACAACCGTAGGTCTTGCAGATGCACTTCAGAGAATGGGTAAGAAACCTGTGGTAGCACTGCGTGAGCCATCTCTCGGACCGGTATTCGGTATGAAGGGTGGAGCAGCTGGCGGCGGATATGCACAGGTTGTACCGATGGAAGATATCAACCTTCATTTCACAGGAGATTTTCATGCGATCACTTCAGCAAACAACCTTCTTGCAGCAATGCTTGATAATCATATACATCAGGGTAATGCTCTTGGAATAGATACTAAGAGGATTGTATGGAAGAGATGTATGGATATGAATGATAGAACTCTTAGGAATATCGTAATCGGACTTGGTGACAAGCCTAATGGTGTTACAAGAGAAGATCATTTTATAATTACAGTAGCCTCAGAGATTATGGCTATACTCTGTCTTGCTGAGGATATGAAAGATTTAAAGGAAAGAATTGACAAGATAATTGTTGCATATAATTATGCAGGAGATCCTGTTACAGCCAAGGATTTAAAGGCAACAGGAGCTATGGCAGCTTTATTAAAAGATGCAATAAAACCAAATTTAGTTCAAACATTAGAACATACACCAGCACTAATACATGGAGGACCATTTGCCAATATTGCACATGGATGTAATAGTATAAGAGCAACAAAACTTGCACTTAAACTTTCAGATTATACAATAACAGAAAGTGGTTTTGGAGCAGACTTAGGAGCAGAAAAATTTTTAGATATAAAATGTAAAAAATTTGGTATAAAACCTGATGCAGTTGTATTAGTTACAACTATAAAGGCTCTAAAATATCATGGTGGAGTCGAAAAGGAAAATATACAAAAAGAAAATATAGAAGCAATAAAAAATGGGCTACATAATTTATATAAACATATAGACAACATAAAAAATAAATTTGGTTTAAATGTAATAGTTGCTTTAAATAAATACTATACAGATACAAAAGAAGAAATAGACTTTTTAACCCAAAAATTAAAAGAAAAGCAAATTGAAATTAGTATAGTAGAAGGATGGGAAAAAGGTGGAGAAGGAGCAATAGATATTGCAAACAAAATTGTAGAATTAGCAAATAAAAATAGCAATTTAAATTATATGTATGAATTAGAAGATGACATAAAAACAAAAATATTGAAAGTATCAACCAAAATTTATGGAGCAAAAAATGTTATTTATTCCAAAGAGGCAGAAGAACAAATAGAAAAAATAAATTTATTTGGGTATTCTAATTTACCAATATGTATTGCAAAAACACAATATTCTTTTTCAGATGATCCTAAAAATCTAGAATGCAAAAATGATTACTCTATTAATGTAAAATCGGTCGAATTAAAAGCAGGAGCTGGGTTTATTGTTGTGATTGCAGGAAATATAATGACAATGCCAGGACTTCCAAAAATGCCAGCTGCAGAAAATATAGACATTGATAAAGATGGAAATATAATTGGACTATTTTAATATATAAGAATAAAATTAAAAAAATTCACAAATACTATATAATATATAGAAGGAGTGAATTTTTTTATGTACAATTTTAGGACCGATTTAGCCTCAGAAAGAAGAGACTTATATATAAAGGCAAATAATTTAGAAGATGAAATAGATGGAATAGAAAGCCAAAAAGAAAACATAGATGAACAAATAAAAATAGAAAGAGTAATAATTACAAACGAAAATGGGCAAAAAGCAATAGGAAAGCCTAAAGGAAGCTATATAACAATAGATATAAAAGATTTAAAACATGCAAGAGATGAAGATATACAAAAATTTTCGGAAACACTAACAGCTGAATTAAAAAAAATAATTGAGAAACATGTTGATAACAAAGCAGAAATTTTAGTAGTTGGATTAGGAAATATATATGTTACACCAGATAGCTTAGGACCTAAGGTAATAAACGAAATAGATGTAACAAGACATTTATTAAAATATATGCCACAATATTTGGATGAAAACACAAGAAATGTAAGTGCAATTGCACCAGGGGTTTTAGGTACAACGGGAATAGAAACTTTAGAAATATTAAAAGGCGTAGTTGAAAATACACATCCAAAACTTGTAATAGTAATAGACAGCCTAGCATCAAGAAGTATAGAAAGAATAAGTACAACAATACAAATTTCAGACACTGGAATTGTTCCAGGGGCAGGTGTTGGAAATAAAAGAGCAGAAATTAGCCAAAATACAATAGGAATTCCAGTAATTGCAATTGGTATACCAACAGTTGTAGAAACTGCAGTACTTGTAAATGATTGTTTAGATATATTTATAGGAAAGCTACAAGACCAGGCACAGTCTAACGATTATTTAAACAAAATGAAAGAAAATGACAATTACGAAGAAATTAAAGATGCTTTAATTCCAAAAGAATATAATATGATTGTAACTCCAAAAGAAATTGATGATTTAATAGAAAATATGAAAGATGTAATAGCAAGGGGAATAAATTTTGCAATGTAAATTAAAAAAGAATAATATAAAAAATATTATTCTTTTTTTAATGCTAAAGATTTTTTGGGAATTTTATAAATATTACAAATATCGCAATCATGGCAATAACTAATTCTTTTTTCGAAAATTAATTTAAGAGTATTTATAAATTCGTCAATATAGTCATCAATTAAATGTATATATATTTTTTTGGGTAATAAAGTAAGCAAAGTATTTAATGTATAGTCATTTTTTGAAAAACTAATATCAGACAAAAATTTTGCGTTAAATTTTTCATCTGTCATATTAATAATTTGCTTTTTTTCATCGAGTAAAACAGATATATTTTTAGAATAAATTAAATGAACTATATTAGATTGGCTATTTCCAGAATTTATATAAACTCTTAAAAGGGAAATAAATTCAAAATATTCTTTTTCTATTATATAAGAATTAACAGCTTCATCAGCAATTTTTTCTAATACATTATAATAATCATGAAGCCTAAAATTAATAAAACCAGTTAAAACGATACTTTTATTATTTTTTATATAATTTTTGAAACTTTTAAATAAAAAATCAAATTTTTCTTTTATATAATTATTTTCTTCTAACATTATATCAAAACATACATCTAAAATTTTATTTCTTTCTATTTTTGAAAAGTAAAAATAATGTTTAAAAATAATGTCTTTAAATAAATCTTCTTCGTACTCGTAAATAACCAAAAAAGAAAGAAGAGATGAAATTTTATCATAAAAAATTTCATCATCAGTTCCTGTATAATGTACAATAATATTTTTATAATTTTTAAATTCATTACATGTAAAACATATGTTATTTAGTTCTATTACATTAAGCTCTTTTTGCAGATAATCTAAAATATGAGAATTATTAGTTTTTATGCATATGGATTTCATACTAAAAAATTCCCCTTTCTAAAATATATTATCTGCTAAATTAATTTTAGATATACATTATATTATGCATTTTTATTAATTTTGTGATTTTAGAAAGTTTAATAGTATAACATATAATCAATGTCTGGAAATACACAATCTTTTTTAGAAATGTCTTTTAAAAAGTCTTCATCAATTTTATCTTCTTTTATTTGATAATATAACTTTGTGAATCTTCCAATATGATCTTTTATTCTTTTTTTGGCATAATCTACCATTGTTCCATTTGTTATAATAAATAGCCAGTCACTGCTTTGCGCAAGTAATAATTCTCTTGCAGCTTGATTTAGTGCTTTTTTCTTTAGGCCTTTTGCATTTGGAAATAAATTTGCAAGTTCACACATTCTATCACCTGCAACATGTAAGTGCCTGTGTGCATAATCATTAGTTGGGTTTAGCCAAACTTCACTATAGCCATTAGCCCCCCAACTTGATCTACAAGGTGTAGCAATTTGGATTTCTGGGTATTTATCAATATATTCTGATGGAGTAATAAGTTCAAAATTACAATCATCGTAATATATTTTTTTAAATAAAATATATAACCAATAAGGCCCTTCATACCACCAGTGACCATATAATTCTGCATCATAAGGACATAAAATAATTGGTGGATTTTGCATGTAATCTGCAACATTTGCAATTTGTGCATTTCTAGAATCTAAGAAATGACCAGCTTGCTTTTCGGCAGAATCTTTAGCCCATTGAACATTATAATAATCTTTAAATTCAGTTTTCCCAGTAATTCTATAATATTTAATTCCTGTTGGAACGCGTACTCCGTTGTGTGCTATATATGGTTTAATATAGTCATAGTCTGCTTCATAACCTATATCTCTATACCATTCTCTATAATTAAAGTCACCTGGGTAACCATTAATAGAACTCCAAACTTGTCTTGAAGATTCTACATCACGCCCAAATGCAACAACACCTTCTGGAGAAACGATTGGGGCAAATGTTCCATAAATTGGGGTAGGGTTTGCATATAAAATTCCATGTGTTTCTGTTATTATATATTCTATACCAAATTCTTTTAAATATTTGTCTGCTTCAGGCACATAACCACATTCTGGAAGCCATATTCCACGAGGTTTTTTTCCAAAATATCTTTCATAAGTTTGAACTCCAACTGCAATTTGGGCTTTAACTGTTTTTTCGTTTACATATAAAATAGGGAAATAACCGGTGTGTTGCTCCACATGTTATAATTTCCAAAACTCCAATGTCTTGAAAATGTTTAAAGGCCTCTATTAAGTTACATTTATAAACATCTTTAAATAAATGTAGGTCGTTTGAATATCTATCAAAATAATATTTAGAAAGCTTATTTAATCTTTCATCTCCGGCAGTCCTTTTTAATTCTTTGCTTGAAAGTTCTATGTGACTTTTTAAATAATTTATATATTTTTTTTGTAGTAATTTATTATCTAACATTGAAAGTAGAGGAGGGGTCATTGACATTGTTATTCTAAATTTTACACCATCATCTACTAATTTTTGAAAATTTGTAAGTAATGGTATATATGTTTCTGAAATTGCTTCGTATAGCCAAGATTCTTCTAGATAATCATCACTTTCTGGATGATGAATAAATGGAAGGTGGGCATGTAAAACGAAGCTTACATATCCTTTTTTTGCTTGCATTATAATTCTCCTTTGTATTAATAAAATATGTATGAGACCATAAAAATCTCATACAATAAAAATAGTATTTTTAAAAAGAGCCAGATGAAGGATTTTGATTAAATTCATCTATATCTTGGTCTTTATAAATTTGTTTATATAAATCATATATATTATAAATTTTTCCCATGTTTCTAATAAATGAAATATTGGCAAGTGATTTTTTTGTTTTGGTGTTTGTTTTTATATTTTTAAAGTAAACCATTTTTTGATTTTTATCAAATAAAATTTTATCATTTGGAGCTTCTATTTCATTTGATTGTGATATATAAATATATTGGTTAGGAATTTTTTCACTATATTGTATAGGGCGTCTGCCAAGTTCAACTCTATAGTCACAGTTACTATCATTTACATGTAAATACCAACTGTTTGCAAAGTCATTTATATCTATTTCGAAGTTGTAGTTTAATGTATCATTAAAAATTTTTAAAACTGGTTTTGTTGTTTCAAAGAAATTTTCTCCATATTCTTCAACATATTTTTTTCTATCATCATCTGATATGTCCCAATAAATAAATAAAGTAGTTGGTGTTTGTGCTAAAACTTTTACTACTGTTTGGTTATATCTATATGGTAAGTCATAATATTCTACAACCACTGGCTTTTTAGTGGTAGTTTTTTTACCTGTTGTGGCTTTTTTTGTAGTACTTTTTTTTGTGACATTTGTTTTTTTAGTTACTGTAGATTTGGCTGCTTTTTTGGAACTTGTATTTTTTGCACTACTTGTTTTTGCTGTAGTTTTCTTTGCTGAAGCTTTTGTAGTTGATGCTTTTTTTGTTTCTTTGCTTGCTACTTTTTTAGATGTAGTGCTTTTTACAGTACTTTTAGCTGTGTTTGTTGTCACTTTTTTTGTACTTGTTTTTTTGGTATTTATTTTGTTTTCTTCTGGTTCTTTAGTTTTTCTTGGCATTAGTTTTCCTCCTATGTATTACTTTATTTTTCTTATATATACTATAACAAAAATAAAATAATTTCAATACTTATTTTTGAAATTCTAAAATAAAAAATAAGTAGAAGATTTTTAAGAAAATATAAAAGCGTAATGAAATTGCAATAAAAATGTAATAAAAATATAATATTTTTATTTAGGCGTTGGGACTGTATATATAACTGGTAGGTTTAATACAAAAGGTGTTGAAAATAGAAATGGTTAATGTTAATATTTAAAAGGAATGAATTGGTAAAATTTAATTTCTTTTTAATTGAAATATATGTTTGATTTTAAAAGAAAAATAAAGGGGGAAAATAAAAGTGAAAATTGTACTAAAAGAAAGATTAAAAACACACAAAGGTATTACATTAATTGCGCTTGTAATAACTATAATTGTGCTTCTAATACTTGCAGGAGTGGCAATTGCAACACTAACAGGTGATAATGGAATAATTGCCAAAGCACAACAGGCAAAAATGCAAAATGATAAGGCAGCAGCAAAAGAAAAGGTAGACTTGGCTATAGCTGCGAGTTTTGATGAGACAGGAAAAATAGATTTAGGACAGCTAAAAAATAATTTGAATAATATAGATGGAATAAATCCGAAAGTTGGAGATTTAACTGATGAAAGTTTTCCATTAGAAGTAACTGTAGATGAAATAAAAGTAATAATAAAAAAAGATGGTAATGGAAATTATAGTACAAGTTTTGGAAATGATGAAAATTTAGCACAAGCTCCAACAAGTTGGGTAAAAACAACAAAAACAGATTCAAATTGGTATAGTTATAATGGAGATACAGTAAATGCGCCAAAATTAGTAGGAAAAATGACACCAATAAAATATAATTTAGAATTACCAAGTGGAGCAAATAAAACAAATAAGTGGGCAAATGCAATAACAGCAGATGGAAGTATGTGGGTTTGGATTCCAAGATATGCATATAAAATAACATATTATACAGATAGTAATTATACAACAACATCAACAACTAAAACACAGTATGGAAAAATAGATGTAGCTTTTGTAAAATATGAAAATGGTCAAAATACATTTTTAAACTCAACTGATAGTGGAACAATAACAACAGACCCAACATCTCAAGGAGCAGGAACAACGAATTGGTTAGTACATCCAGCATTTGTAAATAATGTAAATAATGGAGGATGGGATAGTGAACTTTCTGGAATATGGGTAGGAAAATTTGAAACGACCGGAGCAAAAACAACAGATTCAGAAGGAAATGTAACAAAGGTAACAATATCTGTTTTACCAGGAAAATCAGCTTTAACACAAATGAAAATAAAAGACGAATATAAATATGCTAAATTAGCAACATTTGGTGAAAATATTTCAGCCCAGACTTTAGGAAGCCATATGGCCAAAAATAGTGAATGGGGAGTAATAGTATATTTAGCATATAGTAAATATGGAACAAATGGAAAAGACGTTAAAAATAATGGGTTTGATAGTACCGGAGGAACAACAACTCAAAAAAGTATATATCATTCACAATATGAACAAAGTACAACCAATAATCCTTATGGAGTATATGACTTAAGAGGTTGCTCTTCTGAAGATGTGGCATCATATGTAAATTATGAAAAAAGCCACTCTGATTTATCAGATAACGGGGGAACTGAACTTGGGGATTTATATGAAAGCGGTGAAGAACGAGCTACAAGTACGAAATATAAGACCGTATATACAGCATCAGGAACATCTGAAAGTGATAGTTATAATTTAGCATTAAGTAAAAAAGGAGATGCAATATTTGAAACGTCAACGACTACTTCAGCTTTTACATCATGGAATAATGGAACAGGAAATATCGTACCATCCTATTTTCCTTATGATTATAATATATTTTTTATACGTGGAGGAGATTCTACTGATTCTTATTCTGGTATGTTTTATTTTAGCGGAAGCAATGGTGGTAATTATAGCGCAAAAACTTCGTTTCGTATGGTTCTTTGTCCTTAGCTCTTTGAAATTTCCTTGTTACACTGAAACAAGAAAATTTTTATTCCAACTGTGTAATTCTAATCTTTTAGAATTACACAGTTTTTATGTATAAAATCAAATGCCAAATTGGAATAAATTAGTTGTATTAGAAAAAAATAAAAAAATTTGTCAAAACCATTTACATTTTGTAAAAACTTGTATAAAATGTATAAGAAAAAAACCAAAGAAAAACAGTCGAAAGAAAGGGGCATATCAATGAAAATATTGATGTTAACGTGGGAATACCCACCAAGAGTAGTAGGAGGAATAGCAAGAGTAGTACATGACTTATCAAAAACTTTAATAAAAGATGGACATGAGGTTACAGTTGTAACATATAAAGAAGGAGATGCTCCATATTTTGAAGACGATAAAGGGGTAAAAGTATATAGAGTAGACAATTATATGATAAACCCAAACAACTTTATAGACTGGATAATGCAAATGAACTTTAATATGGTTGCAAAAGCAAACGAAATAATTGCCAAAGAAGGAAATTTTGATGTAATACATGCACATGACTGGCTTGTAGCATATGCAGCAAAAACATTAAAAAATTCATACAATATTCCAATCGTTTCAACAATACATGCAACAGAATCTGGAAGAAACAGTGGTATACATGATGAAACACAAAGATACATAAATGACACTGAATGGATGTTAACATATGAGTCATCAGAAGTAATAGTAAATAGCAATTATATGAAAGGCGAATTACAAAGACTATTTGGTTTACCATACGAAAAAATAAATGTTGTACCAAATGGAGTAAATTTAAATTTATTTAATGGAATAGAAAGAGACTATACATTCAGAAGAAAATTTGCAATGGACAATGAAAAAATAATATTGTTTATTGGAAGATTAGTATATGAAAAAGGTGTTCAACATTTAATAGCAGCAATGCCAAAAATATTAGAGGGGTATCATGATACAAAACTAGTAATAGCTGGAAAAGGTGGAATGATAGACGAATTAAAAGCACAAGTAGAAGCACTTGGAATATCACAAAAAGTTTACTTTGCAGGATATTTAGGTGGAAAAGATGTACAAAAAATGTACAAAGCAGCAGATATATCAGTATTCCCAAGTACATATGAGCCATTTGGAATAGTTGCATTAGAAGCAATGCTTTCTGAAAATCCAGTAGTTGTTTCAGATATAGGAGGATTAAACGAAATAGTTCAACATAAAGAAAATGGAATGAAAAGCTATGCTGGAAATCCAAATTCAATTGCAGATTCAATATTAGAATTATTATATGATCATAAACTATGTTCAGAAATTACAAAAAAAGCAAAAAATAAAGTTAGAAATGAATATAACTGGAGCAAAATTGCACAAGACACACACTTTACATATCAAAAAGCAATTTGCCAATCAATGGCTGAAAAACAAAAAAGAGAAATTGAACAAGAAAGAGCTAAAAAGGCTAAAAAAGCTAAAGGAACAGAAAATGAAATTACAAACTTACTTAGCTTCAAGAAAAGACATGCATACGCATAATTTAAAGGGAATAGGTAATGCCTTTTCCCTTTTTTTATAAAATAAAAAAATATAAATAGATTACTATTTTCTACAAATTTAGCAAAAAATAAGTGTATAATATAAAAAGAAAGGAAATAAAAAATGGCAGAATTTAAATCAGGATTTGTTACATTAATAGGAAGAACAAATGTAGGAAAATCAACTCTTATAAATTTATTAGTTGGGGAAAAAGTCGCGGCAATAGCAAACAAAGTACAAACAACAAGAACTGCAATAAGAGGAATAGTAAATAGAGAAAATTCACAAATTGTTTTTATAGACACACCAGGAATACATAAACCAAAAACAAAGTTAAATGAAACAATGGTAGAAACATCTTTTGCAAGTATTCCAGATGCAGATGTAGTATTGTTTTTAATTGAGGCAACAAGTGATGAAATTGGAAGAGGAGACAGAATAATTTTAGAAAAGATAAAAGAAGCCAAAAGAAAAACAATATTAATAATAAACAAAATAGATTTAGTAAAAAGAGAGAAATTGTTAAATTTAATAGATATATATAGTAAAGAATATAACTTTGAAGCTGTAATACCAATATCTGCAACAAATAGTAAATATAAATCAATAATTTTAGATGAAATAGAAAAACACTTAAAAGTCGGACCTGCATATTATGATATAGAAGAGTATACAGACCAAACAATGAGACAACTTGCAGAAGAAACAATAAGGGAAAAAGCACTAAAACTTTTAGACCAAGAAGTGCCACATGGAATTTATGTGGAAGTAGAAAAAATGCAATCAAGAAAGAATAAGCAAAATGAAGATATATATGATATAGAAGCTACAATATATTGTTTAAGAAATTCACATAAAGGAATTATAATTGGAAAAAATGGAGATATGTTAAAAAGGATTGGAAGAAGTGCAAGAATTGACATGGAAAGAAATTTTGGTGTGAAGGTTAATTTAAAAACGTGGGTTAAAGTAAAGGAAGATTGGCAAGAAAATGATTCAATTGTTAATAAATTTAAATTAAAATAAGTATAAATTTTTTTAAAAAGCAAAAGATAATTAAAGGTAATACTTTAAATTTAAGGAGATGACGCTTATGATAAAGAAAATAGCATGGGAGACATTTAAAAATACTGGAGATATAGATACCTTTTTAGAGTTTAAACAAATAGAAAATATAGAAAATAATATAAAAGAAATTCAAAATATAACAAATATGAATTTAAAAAATAAGAATAATGAAATTGGTAAAAATTTATAAAAGATATTAGCAAAAAGGATGTAAAAAAATGTCAAGTACAAAAGTAAATGGAATAATACTTTCAGAAAATAATTTGGGCGATTTTGATAAAATGCTTACAATGTTAACACCTGGGCTTCGGAAAAATATCTTGTGTTGCCAAAGGGGCAAGAAGGCCAAAAAGTGCTCTTCTTGCCGGAACACAGGTGTTTTGCTTTGGAGAATACCTAATGTATAAAGGATCAAGTACATATCATATAAATTCGTGTGAAACAATAGAGATGTTTTACAATATAAGAACAGATTTAGATAAATTAAAATATGCAATACACATAAATAAAATTGTTCAAGATGTAACCCAGGAAAATCAAAATTGCTATAAAATATTACAATTATTATTAAATACATTATATGTAATTTCACAAACACAAAAAAACTTAGACTTTGTTTTAAGTGTTTTTAAATTGCGTTTATTATGCATTTTAGGATTTACACCTAGAATAAAAAAATGCACAAATTGCCAAGAAGAAAATAATTTATATTATTTTAGTTTAAAAGATAATGGTTTTAAATGTGAGGAATGTAGCAGGCAAGATAAATCAGCAATACAAATGAACGAAAGTACTAAAAATGCTATTATATATACAGTTGTTTGTCCTCCAAAAAAACTATATTCTTTTGATATAAAAGACCAAAGTTTAGAAGAATTTAAGCTGATTGTAAAATTATATTTTAATGAAAAATTAGAAAAAGAATATAAGTTAGAAGAATTATTTTAAAAATAATGTTGAAAAAAAATAAAATAACATATATAATAAACTTATAATCGTAAAATAAAACATAAAAGAAGAAGGGAGCGATTTTTATGAAAATAAAAATAACAGGAAAGGAACTAAAGATAACAGAGGCTATTAATGATTACGTAGAAAGAAAATTAGAAAGAATTGATAAATATTTCGAAGAAGCAGAAGCAGAAGTTACACTAAAAACAGAAAAACAAGAGCAAATAGCAGAAATATATGTTCAAGCAAATGGAGAAAAATATAGAGCTGTAACAGAAGACAAAGACTTATATGCTTCAATTGATAAAGATATCGATATATTAGAAGGCCAAATTAGAAAATCAAAAACAAAAAAAGAAAAAATGATGAAAGATGCATCTATAAAAACAATGGAAGTAGCAGATAACAAAGAAACAGAAATAAAAGATGAAATAATAAAAACATCATATTATGAAATAAAACCTATGTTACCTGAAGATGCAGTATTAAAGTTACAAGAAAAACCAACACATAACTTTTTAGCATTTATAAATGTAGAAACAGGAAAGGTAAATGTAGTACATAAATTAAAAGATGGAAAAAATTATGGTTTAGTAGAACCAGAAGCTTAAATTAAAATAAAATATTAAAGGCAGGAAATCAAATCCTGCCTTTATGTATTTCATAAAAACAAAATTTAACTTTCTGCCTAAAAATAATGAAATTAGTACATTAGTAGAAACTATTTCATGTTGTTTTCAGCTTGTTGTATCATTTTTCTAACCATGTTACCACCTATTTTACCAGCATCTTTAGCTGAAATGTCTCCATTATATCCGTCTTTTAAATTAACACCAACTTCACTAGCTACTTCGTATTTGAATTTATCTAAAGCTGTCATAGCTTCTGGAACTAATTTTTTATTTGAATTGTTAGCCATTGTTTTTTCACCTCCTGCTAAATTTAACATCTATAGAAAAAACTATTGCTTTTTCTAATACTATCATTTGCAAAAAAAGAAAAAATAAACAGGAAATTTTTAGAAAAAATGTTGCAAATAAAAATAATTAAATATATAATTTTAAAATGAAAAAATTAAAAAAGGAGAGACTTATGTATAAACTAGTAGCAATAGACTTAGATGGAACAATGCTAAACAGTTATGGCATTGTTACGCAAAACACTAAAAATATAATAAAAGAAAATATAAAAAAAGGAACCAAAATAATAATTGCGTCAGGAAGGACAATTTCTTCTATAAAACCAATAGCAGAAGAAATTGGAAATAATGATTATTTTATTGCAGGAAATGGTTCTTTAATTTATGATGCCCAAAAAGAAGAAATAATATATGACAAATTTATTCCAAAAGAGAAAATGCTAGAAATTATAAATATATGTGATGCAAACAGCATTTTTTATACTGTATATACAGATAAAGAAATAATAACAGAAAAATTAAAGTATAATGTTTTATATTATTACAATGAAAATAAGAAAAAAGAAGAAGAAAAAAGGACAAACATAAAAATTGTAGACAATATAAAAAAATATATAGAAAATCAAGAAGATGATAAATATTTAAAAATAATGATTTGTGACGAAAGTAAACTTGTTTTTAATTCTATAATTAAAAAAATGAAAGACATAAAAAATATTGAGGTTTTAGAAGTAGGTCATATGTCAAGAAAAATAATAAAACAAGGAACTGAGGAGGTTCCGATAGAATATTATTATACCGAAATTACACTAGAAGATGTAGACAAATGGAATGCCATAAAATATTTAATTGAAAAATTAAATATAAAAAAAGAAGAGGTAATAGCTATTGGGGATAACGTAAATGACAAAAAGATGGTAGAAAACGCAGGACTTGGCATTGCTATGGGAGGAAGTACACCAAACTTAA
>OJNQ01001793.1_pt1 | contig 14773 bp, 13 predicted proteins | sample 1597621 | NCBI WGS metagenome assembly OJNQ01 (sample SAMEA2452137, study PRJEB22498) | human gut metagenome | reverse complement strand
CTCCTCTATCCCAGCCAAAACCATTCTACCAGTAACAGAAAGTGATCTTGCTGGTATTGTGGTGGTAAGTTCCGGGGTGTGCCCATCTCCATGTCCTCCACCACCTTGCCCAGGTCCTGGACCCCATCCCCCGGATACTCCATTTACTCCGGAGATGGCCTGGGAGCTAGATCGGGTAGCTTTAACAGTTGATACCATAGCGGAAAGAAATACTTTAAATAGAAGGCTTCTTCCCAATGGTAAAATTGTTAAAGTTAATAATGACGGTACTGGAAATACAGCCTATTTTTCTTGGAATCAGATTACCATGAACTGGGATACCGAAACCTTTGGTATTGATACCTCAGAACTAGTAAACAGGCAGGAGCTTCAGATCGTCAACGCTGATCTACAGGCGTTTAAACAAAATGTAGATGCTAGTAATGGATTCATTTTACAAAGGTTAGACACGATAGACGAAAATGTTACAAACATTAATCAAGATATTGATGATATGGAGCAACAGCTCGTCCAGCTCGAGTCTAACATAGTAGAATGGAACGAATTAAAATAAAGAAAGAGGTGTATTAGAGTATGGCTAAAGTATTATTTAGTAGAGGGCTATCTACTGTTTATACTGGTTTAGCAGAAAAACAAGCAGATACCATTTACTTCCTAACTGATACCCAGCAGATATACTTAGGCGAGCAGCTGATTGCTGATACTACAAAACTAAATGTACAATTTGTTGATGCTGTTCCCGAGTTTGGTACTGCTGAGGCAGATGTACTATATGTAGTAACCGGAGCAGATGGTGGAATCTACATCAAAGGTGATTCCACTATGGATCAGGTTAGCGGTGGAGAAGCAGAATCAGTTAAAGATGGGGTTCTAGACCTTGGTAATTTTCAAGCAGGTGTAGTTTCCACAGAGATTGGTGAGTCTCCAACTGATACTACTATTCCTACTTCACAAGCAGTTAAAGAATATGTTGATAGTATTCAACAAACCATTTCTCAGCAACTTACTACATTAGAAGGACAAGTCGATACTGCTTTTGATGATGTTCAGATTGTAGCCGGTGGAGAAGACCATCCTAATCAATTTGGCTTACAATTTAGTAGAATTGGAGATCAAAATCCGGTCACAGTATATCTTGATAAAGAACGTTATCTGCTTAAGGCTGAAGTAGCTGAAAGGGAAGTAGGCGAACCTGCCGAAGCTAAGCAATGCCTAGTACTAACAGTGCAAATCATTAATCCCGAAACCGGAGAGCCTGGTTCTCAAGAAGTAGTTATTCCGATTGAAGATGTAGTGCAGGTTAATGCCTCAACTGTAAACACTACTTCTCAAATAAAAGTTACTACCGCTGTTGGTAACTACAAGCCTGGAGATACTATTCCGGCAAGCGATTTACAATCTATCTTAACTAAGATGCTAAGTCAAGATAAATGGATGGGTTATAATGCACCTACCATGGGTGGAAGTATTTCTATGCAGACGTCTGCAGAAGTAGGTACAAATGTAACTCCATCGTTTAATTGTACTTTCAACCAAGGTTCTTACAAAACAGAGCCTGGTGCCACTGGATCTCAACCATCTCCAGATTGTGTAGTAACTGGATGGACTGCTACTTTTACTGGACAAGATGAACAAACTTCTGCTTCCGGCAATTCTTTTACTGGGTCCTTCACACAAGTTCAAGCTGAGGAGTCTGCTAAGACATTGACAGTAACTTGTACTTATAGCGAAGCCTCCAATGGTCCTTTAACCTTCCTAGGAGTTTCCAGCTATGATGGAGAAACTTCTGATGATAAAAAGATCCCAGCAGGTTCTCTTAATGATACCTCCACTTTAAAGGGATATCGTCAAGGTTACTTTGTAGGTACCACTACTGGTACAGAAGCTTTAGATTCTGCAGCAATCCGTGCGTTGTCTACAAAAAAGAATGGGGCATATAGGGCCACTACTATCAATTTTGCTATCCCGGTAGGTGCTGCTAGAGTAATAATTGCAGTGCCGAGTATAGCAAAAGGAGTTACTGCCATTCAAAATACCACTATCAACCAAGCAGTACTAAGCCTATTCTCACAGAGTTCTGTTGAGGTAGAAGGTGCAAATGGATATGCTGCAACCGCTTATAAGGTGTTGACATATACCCCTGTTGAGCCTTATCCAGAATCTCAGAACCTTCAAATTACTTTTGGTTAATGAAAGGAGGAGAATATAATGGCTGCAATCAATAAGAACTTAGTTACTACTGCGTTCCCGCTACAGTACGTTAGGCAGTTTGCAGGAGCGCTAGATAAAGACTCAGTATTTTATGACCTGGGCGAAGCTACTACTTACGCTAGCTCTAGTCCTAGAGCTTATGTAGGTCAAATTATTAGCGTAGTAGACGAAGTAGAAGGATCTACTACGTTGTACGTTATTGCTAATGCCTCTGGTACCCTTCAGGAAGTTGGTAGTGGTACTGGTGTAGCAATGATCTTTGTTGATAGTGTTGACGCCCTAACCTCCCTAGGAGAACCTCCTACTGGTGTGCCAGATGATTTAGAAATTGGTCAGCAAGCGTTCGTAACAGATGAGGGCAAGATCTACTTCTTAACAGCTTTGACTGGCGGAGATGGAGATCTTCCATACAAATGGACTACCCAAGTTTCTGATGCACCGGTTTGGAATGATACTTCTGCAGAAGTTAATTTTTATGTTACAGATCGTGCTAGTTACAATGTCATTAGTGTTAAAGATCAAAACACCTTATACTTCCTGAGTGATGAACAGATTGTGTATAAAGGTACAACCGATTATACATCTTCTATCATTGTGGTATCAGGTGGAGCTTTCCCAGAAGTTACTTCCGCTATTCCTAACAAGCTTTATATTGACAGCGATTCTTTTGAAGTTAGAATCACAGCAAATAAGACAGACTGGATCAATGTATCTCCAGGATATATCACAGATGGCTCTAATTGGTCTCAAACTACTGATGATAGCAAATTAGCTACTATCGGAGCTATTAAAGCTGGAATCGGCGCTGAGTTTATTGCTAAACTTGGTGCTGGAGATGCAGATGTAGTTATTACAGCTACTGCGGATGGTGGAATTCAAAGGACTTCTGTCAAAATTGGCGAAGCTGCTCTAGCAGAAACTACAAATGCAAATACATTAGCAACAGAAGTAGCGGTTGAATCTGCCATTACTGATGCTATCTCTTGGAAAGAACTAACTTCCGAATAACTTTAGATAATATAGAGGAGGGATAATCTCTTCTCTCCTCTATATTAAATATACTAAATACCACTATAAGGAGTTGATAATATTATGCCAACTGTAGATGAGAAAATTCTATTTAAAGCTGGTCTACAAGCTGCATTTGATGGTATTGACAGTAAAGACGTAAATACTATCTACTTTGTAACTGATACTCAGAGATTATTCGTTGGGGAAACTGAGTATTCTCGCCCGGTACAGCATGGTGCTGAAGTTCCCTCTACTTATGCTCCTGCTAACTCTCTATTCGTTAAAGAAACTGGTACTGCTAGAGAGTTATACTATAGCAAAGATGGAGCTTCTTGGGATTTAGTTTGCCAGCTTCCTGCTGAGATTGAGGGTGGAGTATTTGGTAATAATACTACGACCTCTCTTTCCTTTGAAGGTACTTTCAAGGTTCCGAAGGTAACAGTAGACGATCGTGGTAATGTTACTGCTATTGAAGATGTAACATTAACTCTTCCTGCTGCTCCTAAAGATGCTGTTATCCAGGTAACCGCTCAGGGTTCTGGCCCAATCGTTGGTTCTGTTACTAAGGGCACTGGTACTACTGAGATTGTGGTACAGAATAAGTCTTTAGCAGATCTTGATATTGCTACTGAGACTGATTTAACTGCAGCAGAAGGTAGAATCTCTGCTCTAGAAACTGGTAAGCAGGACAAGTTAGTATTCAATACTGCTTATAATGCCCAATCTAATAAAGCTGCTACTATGGCAGATGTCAACAATGCAGTAGCTGGACTATCTGGTGCTATGCACTATGTCGGTGAATCTACTACAGATCCATCTACTGGTACTGCTACTGTTGCAGGTCATGAAGATTGGGCAGCTGGTGACGTAGTAACCTATCAGGCAAAAGAATATGTCTACGATGGAGAGGACTGGCGTGAATTAGGCGATGAATCGTCCTTCGCTGTTAAAGGTTCTATCAAGAATGCAGACATCGCCGCTGATGCAGACATTGCTCAGTCTAAGATTGAGGATACTACCGGCTGGATTTCCGATGGCTTAAATGGTAAGGTTGATAAAACCACTACCGTTAATGGTCAAGCTCTATCTGGTAATGTCCAGATTGACAGAGTGAATGCAGCAGGTACTGCCGACAAAGTAGCTAATGCTTTAACCATCAATGGTACTGTCTACGATGGTTCTGCCGCTCAGCAAGTTACTATTCCAACTGAGTATGCGCTAGAAGATCTAACAGACGTTACTGTTGCAGATCCAGCTGCTGGTCAGGCTCTTGTCCATGACGGTACTGACTGGAAGAACAGAGCTTTAACTAAAGCAGATGTGGGCCTTGGTAATGTAGATAACACCGCAGATGCTAATAAAGTAGTTGCATCTGCTAGTAAATTAACAACTGCTAGAAACATCACCTTAGCTGGGGATGCCACAGGTACTGCTGCTTTTGATGGATCTGCTAATGCTTCTATTACAGTAACAGTATCTCATGCAGCTGCTGCAGATACAGCTACTAGTGCAACTTCTGCAGAATCTGCTACTAAAGCTACTCAGGATGCAGCGGGTAATGTAATTTCTGATACCTATGCTACTAAGGAAGAAGTTGAAGCAGCTGCTCTAGTATGGGGTTCTTTCTAAACCATAACCATTTAATATAACCTCTATAAAAGCCCTTCGGAGAAATCCGGAGGGCTATTTTATGTATAAATATGGAATACAACCTCCAATATCTTTTGATAAAGACTATTGAAGGAGGAATCATATAATGCCGCAAATTAGCGTAGTAGATGGGTATATTGTAGGATATGCAACCCAAGGTGGATTTGTCGGAGGAATTGACGTAACTACTGAATTTATTCAGTCTTTAGAAAATGATAAACTTGGTGCATATAAATATGAAAATGGTGAAGCAGCGTTTGACCAAGCAAGATATGATGAAAGACAAAATAAAGTACTGTTAAGTGAAATTCGTCAGCAGAGAAGAACAGAATGCTTCCCGATCATCAATAGAGGAAAACCATGGTACGATACTTTAACTTCTGAACAAATCGAAGAGTTAGATACTTGGTACCACCACTGGTTAAATGCCCCAGAAACAAAATCTATCCCTACAAAACCAGAATGGATTAAGGATTAGTTACCACTACATACCTTGGAATATATTGTAGTCTCACAGGTTAATACTTTCTTTCACATAGAAAGAACTTCATCAAAATATACATCTAATAGGGTGGTGAACATATTAGTTCTGTATGAGGAAGTGTAGTACAAAATAATATTACAGCAGATACTAATTATAGAGTTCTATTATCTAATTGTGGTAGTGATACCACTGAAACTGGTCAGACTAATACAACATCTAATACGCATTTCAATCCCAGTATTGGAGTTCTTGCAGTAGCAAGAATTGATGCAATAATAGATGATGAATCAATAGGCTAATTGGAGAGAAAGATATGATTAAGCTAAAAAGAGGTCAGAAGGCAAGCTGGATAAATGACACTTTAGATGAAGGTCAACTAGGAATAGAATATAATGGAGAAAGTTATCCTAGATTGATAGTAGGAATAAGGGGGGGGAGAATATAAATATGTAGCTCCTGATCCTGTGAAATATTCAGATGAAGGGATACTTTTTGCTAATTCTACTAATGGTCCTAGTATTACTATGGATTCCAACTTTTCTGTGAATCATTATGGAGAAACTATAAATTTTATTAGTGATACAGGAAATCAATCTATTAATACTAAGGGAATTAAAAACATTAATTTATACTACGATAAGGAGACTAATTTAAGTAATATTAATCTGAAACTTAATAGTAATAATAGTACAGAAATTAATGGATATAATAATTCACCATTAATATATACTGGCTCATCAGGTAATATATTTTATGGAAATCTTGAGGGTACTGCAGATAATGCATTACTATTCGATGACATGACTTCTGATGACGTTTATCATGTAAATAATAAGCCCACTAAGGCAGATGTCGGATTAGATAAGGTGCAGAATCAATATAACTATGGACATGTAGAAGTAAATAGTGGTCAGTTAGGTGCTGGATATTTAACGTTAAACAATTGTAGAGTAATATGTCAGAGATATACTATAAATGTGACTGCTTCACAATTTGGTGCTGCAGGGAGTATTTACGTAGCACAGATAAATACAAATCTTGTGTACTACTGGGAATTTAAAACAGTTCCAAATGTAGTGATGGGAACGTATACCCAAGTTACTGGTTTAATTGATGTAAGACCTACTAGATGGGATAAAAGTAAAATTACACAATTACAAGTATTTTCTTATAACCCTTCTATAAATGGTGAAATTCCAGTAGTAATATTTGCTATGGGAGAAGTTTAAATTACCTTTCATTATATTGATAAAACATCGTCCAATATAATTTACATAAAGTAGGTGATCAGGATATGCCGGAAAGCCCTCAGAAGGTCAAATTCAAGCGTGGTCAATCCGGAACTATGCCATCGGACCTTGAAGCTGGCAGCTTACTAGTACAGGTAGACACCGGTGATATATTTCTAGATAATACCCAATCAGATCGTATTCAACTTGGAGATAGCAGAAAACTTTCATTATCTGGCGGAACAATGACAGGCCCAATCAATATGGGAAGTCAAAAGATTACTAATATTGGTAATCCTACAGATAATAATGATGTAGCAAATAAGATATTTGTAGATACTGCGTTTCAAGAACTAGAGGAGGAGTTAGCAACTAGTTTAGCTGGATATCTTCCTTTAAAAGGCGGAACGATGACTGGGGTTCTGGATATGGGAGGCCACTACATCCAGAACATTGAAACCCCGCAAACTGATGATGAAGCAGCTAATAAAGGATATGTAGACGGACAAGTTGAAGGATTACAAAGTACAGTTAATTCCAGTCTAAATAACTATCTTCCTCTATCGGGAGGTACACTAACTGGGGCTTTAACCCTTAATGGGAATCCAAGTCAAAATAATCATGCTGCTAATAAAGCATACGTTGATTCTCAGATTTCTGGATTATCCTCTGTTTATCTTTCATTATCAGGGGGAACTTTAACTGGACCTTTAGTTTTAAGTGGTAATCCGACCCAAAGTAATCAAGCAGCTAACAAACAATATGTGGATGATACCCTTGCAGATGCAGTAGGTGGAATTACTGGATTTGAAGTAGATTCAAATGACGGTTCTGGATATGCTGACTACGAAGCTTTAACTTCTGCACACCCAACTGGTAAAGTAGGAACATTCTATCTAGTAGTAAATCCAGATTCTTCTGCTCCTAATGCTTTTGATGAATACTTCTGGACCGGTACTGCTTATGAAAAAGCCGGTGGATTTGGAGATGTAGATACTTCCGATCTAGCAACTAAAACTGAATTAGCTGGATATCTTCCATTATCAGGAGGAAGTTTAACCGGAGGGTTAACTCTACCTCGAAACACCAAACTTAATTTCATAGACGGTACTAGTTCTATTCAGTATACATCTAATTGGTTAGAAATTAAAACGTATGTACAAGGTGAGTCAATAGTACTTACCGGCACAGACTATGATTATCAATTTAACTCAAGTGGATTAAGTTTGAATAGTAAAAAGATTACTGGTCTTGCTACTCCTACTGAAGACACCGATGCTGCTAATAAAGCTTATGTAGATAATGCTGTAGCAGATGTTCAAGTTCCAGCATCTATAGCAAATCAATTTCTAACATCAACCGCTGCAACTACAGCTACAAAGACAATCACAGGTACAAAACCGAACAATGGTAGTATTTTCTTCGTTTTATTTCAAAATGGTGTTACTGCTTCATCAGGTACATTTACATTCAACTTTAGTACTGGTGGTACATGTACAGTATCAGGAGGTAGTGGATTCCCAACTATGCCTACCATTGCAATCCCAGCATGGACAATGGGAACATTCTATATGGACTCAGCAACTACTGCTAAATTTATTGCTTATACTAACTACATTGATGATGGTGTAGTTTCCTAAGATTATAGCTCTATATACTTGAAACGACCTTCTATCTTTAAGGATAACCTTTTAGATGGGAGGTCGATTTTTTGTGATTCAACTGAAGAGAGGATCTTTAGATTCATGGGATGTTTCAGATTATATAGCCCCAGTAGGGCAGCCGATCTTAGCAGAAACTCATACATATTATGGATCAAACCAGCAGCACTACTATAGACTTAAAATTGGAAATGGTGTGGATACTTGGGGCGGTTTGCCTTATGCATCTCCTAATCCTCTTATGTATACTGATTCTGGAGTAGATGTGGAATTTGCGCAAGATTTTACTTTTGAAGTGAGTAGACCCGAGTATATAGTTAGTTTTAATTATGATTCTGTATATGCAATTGAAAATACTACTACACCTAACTTAGGACTAAGTAACCACCCTTGGGAAAGTTTATACCTTTCAAATTCTATATACTTTAGCAATGCGGACAACTACAATAGCTCTATTTCATTGATAGAGAATTATCTGCATATAAATCCTTTAGATATAGATACTTCTGAAGTAAATGTAAGAATAGCAGGAAGTCAAATTCAATTTCAACTACCTGGTACAAGTGTATGGGGTGGTAATTATTCTAAATTACAAATGATTAGAGGAATTGCATCGGAACCTTCTGCTATATTGGATTCTGGATATTGCTTTGTTAAGCTATTTGAAGGTAACTTCGGTCCAGATTCTGGTACAGTCAACATTCCAAACATTAGTAAATATTCTTTATTCTACATAAGAGCTTCTAATAGAATTACATGTTTTATAGCTTCTTTATATGATACTTACATTAGAGGGGTTGGGGGATATTGTTCTGAAACAAATATATGGATAACTACATTAGGATTAACTATTGACCCATCTACCGATAATGTAACTTATATAGGTTCTGGTTCAGCTGCTATAAAGAAATCCGGTGCTACTGTTGCTACAGACCAAATAAACGATTCAATAGCAGAGATATACGGCATACTTCCTAAATCTGAACAAGCTTTATAACAGCAACGACCTTCAATAATTTCGATAGGACAATTATCGAAAGATTGGAGGTTTATTTTTTATGATTCAGATACAAAGAGGAACTTCTGAATCTCTTCGATCACAAAATCCAACTATTGCAGATGGACAAATGGTAGTAGAAAGAGACGAGGAAGGTTATAAGATAAAAATTGGTGATGGAGTAACTCCTTTTAATGATTTAGAATATACTTTATCTGTCAATATCCCTAATTCTATAGTGGAACAACTGCAATTCAGTATACTGAATAAACTTTATCCAGTAGGTACAATTTACTATAATAATAACAGTACTAATCCTGGAGAACTACTTGGCTTTGGTACTTGGCATCAATTTGGTGCCGGTAGAGTTATTGCCTGCGTAGGGCAAACCCAGGAATCTGGACAAAGTATAGTTACAATACAAGAGGGAGAAACCGGAGGGTATACTGACCAACTTCTAATGACCCATACCCATACAATGAATCACTCTCATTCTGATACATTTTCTATTGCAAATTCAAGTAGTCATACCCATACCATAAACCATGGACATAGCGATAATTTTTCTATAGCATCTGCTGGAGCCCATGTACACGATATTGGTTCTGATCATGATGCTTATTATACTGCTATGTCTAACTCTTCTTATTCAGTACATAGAAATGATTCAACCACAGTTACTGGAGCAGAATTGCTGCTAGATACGAGCTCGGCCGGTTCACACACCCATACCCTGAATGGCGCGGTAACTAATTATTCGGGTAGCTCTGGATCTAGTGGTGCTCACACCCATACCTTGAACGGTTCAGTTTCTACTTATTCCGGAAGTTCTGGAGCAGCTGGACAATCTTTACCTAGTAAATCCAACTATCCTCCATATATAGCAGTATACGCGTGGGTTAGAATTTCTTAGATTTCAGGAACAACCTTTAATAGTTACAAGATCTTGTAGCAATGGAGGTCAGTATAAAATGAGTATACAAGTATTGCGGGGGCCTTCTGTTAGTACGGATAATGCAGTATTAGCAGAAGGCCAGCCTTATGTTGATATAGAATCTAATCCTCCAAAACTTAAAATTGGAGATGGTACTACTGGTTTAAATAATCTTCCGTATATTGGAGCAGAATTTGCAAGCGATGTATATAGAAATGATGGAATATATCCAACACGCACACCCTTTACTATAGCAACCGCAGATATTCCTGTATTTTCATTGGATACAAAGCAAATACATGTAGATACTATCTACTCAGAATCCCAGGATAGTATAAGTTTAATGAATTCTATACTACCTACAGATACAACGGTTAATCTAGGAGATGCAAGTACTAGATTTAATTACATATATGGAGAGAGTATATACGGAAATTCTTTTATAGGTACGTCTGCAAGTATTACACAGGTTGATGGACAGAATGCAGCTTTTAGTGGGGAAGTAAATACTCCTGTATGTAAAGTAACTACATTAGATTCTAATACGGGCGGAAACATTATAGTTGGTAAAGGTCTTATACCTACTAACGATAATTATTATACATTAGGTAGTGATGATAAAGAATGGACTAATTTATATGTCAAGGAAGTACACTGCGCTAAGTATACATTTATTAGTTCCGTATCTTTAGAATATCGTGGAGGTACTACAGGTCATGTAGGTTCTAACCTAACTATCGATGGTCATGAATTAGTAGATTATGATAGTCTCGCTAAATCTGTATTAGGTTCTTATACCAGAAGCACGGTTACTGCTAATAGAGCTCTGGTTTCAAATAGTTCCGGAAAATTAAGTGCGTCCAGCATTACCAGTACAGAACTCGGATATTTAGATGGGGTAACTAGTAATGTGCAGACTCAACTAAATGGAAAGGCCGCATCTTCTCACAGTCATTCTTATCTACCACTATCAGGAGGGAACATCAATGGAGGTATAACTGTAAGTATGAATTCATCCTTCAATGGTGATCTAGTTGCAAATAAAGAATTCATCTGTGCTTCTAGAGTAACTATAACTGGTACTAACTACCCTCACGTCTGTACTACTGATGCCACTTGTACTATTGGTAAAGATACTAGTAATCAGTTATGTATTTCTGGAGGAGTTATTAGACCTGGAGGAAATGGTGCTCAAAATTTAGGTAATGGAGCCCATAGATGGGCAACTATTTATGCTGTTACCGGTTCTATAAATACATCAGATAAAAATGAAAAGAAAGATATTCAAGAATTAGATGAACAATATAGTAAAGATATCATTATGGGACTTAAACCCGTATCGTATAAGTTTATAGCTAACGATAGTAATAGAACTCATAACGGATTCATAGCTCAAGACATTGAAGAATCCTTAACCAGTATGGGCTTAACTACTCAAGATTTTGCTGCAGTATGTAAGTGGCAGAAAGTATATTGTGAAGATGGTGTTAATGATACCCCAATTGAAGGTGAGTATTCATATGGGCTTAGATACGAAGAATTGATAGCCCCATTAGTTAAAGTAGTACAATTCCAGCAACAAGAGATTGATACTTTAAAAACCCAATTGAACCTGATTACAGAAGAATGACACATCGTAATTAAATACTAAACTAATACCTTTCATATTAGCGGAAGACCTTACTACATTTTAATAGTATTAAAATAGATTTGGAATGGTGCTGGTATGAAACATGGAAAACTTTACTATAGATGTCGGATTTATTGTATCTATTGCTAGTGCGATTGCAACTATCGCAGCAGCGGTAGGTATTATTTCTAAATATTTAAAGAAAACTCTCAATAAACAAATAAAAGAATCGATGGAAGAATCTTCTGGAGAATACAAGAAATACTTCAATGAAGAGCTCCTAGAATTAAAAAATACAATACAAAGTTACATAGAAAATCAACACGAACAGAATGAGCAAGTTCGTAAATGTTTACTATCATCTACAAGAGATAGAATAAATCAAGCCCACGACTACTATATGAGAAAAGGATTTATCGGGGCTCACTCATTATTTGTTGTAGAAGAGCTATATACTTCCTATAAACAGCTCGGAGGAAATTCATTTGTAGATAGACAAATGGAAGATATTCGAGATCTAGAAGTTAGAAGTGCAGAGATTGACGACCGATCACCATCGGATCGTTAATCAATATAAAGTTCACTACTTATGGAGGTTACTATTACTATGGATCATCAGAAAATTGAAAGCCGAATGAAGGAAATCCAGACAGAGCATTCTAAAATCCTTGACGAAGTTCAGAAGCTCAATAAACAGGTGCAAGATTTAACCGCAAGAAGAATCTATCTCGAAGGTGCATTCTATGAATTAGAAAAGATGCTAAAAGAAGATACCGACGAACCTGCGGACGATGTGATGATTACTGCGAATCCTGACAAATAATACCTTTTATCTTATCGGACTTTATATCAATCCACCTCTGTAAATTTCCCTCAAAAAAAAGACCCATCTTCGGAACTATCCAATCGGAGATGGGTCTTTTCATGTACAACCTTATTTCCACCTTCTCTTATTATTGTAGACGATCGGAATAGATTATTTGAAATATATTGAGGTGATATGAGTTGCCTAGAAAAATATTTAATGAAGGACGCGTGGCAGGTTATTCTTCGTATGAAATTTATACCAAACTTCACCAATCTGTAGATCCAAATAACCCACCGGCATCTGAAAGAGAATGGTTAGCTTCCTCTCTTGCTATGGGGTCTTCCATGCTTCTAAAAATAGAAGCGGATACAAACCATGAAGACAATGAAAACTGGACGAAAGATATACAGTTTCCAAGTAATACATTACTTTGTGCCGCTAATACCATCATGGCCAGTTTCTTTACTGGAGAAGGCGAATATGGGGTACAGGAATCTGCTACTTCTATGAATCCAAACTGGGCCAATAGAGTATCTGACTATGGATCTTTAATTTCTAATACAGATGAGCTGCACCCCGATGGACAAGTTGGACCTACTGGTAATGTACCTATGCAGGCTTCTGCTATTCAGAACTGGCCCCAAGCCCAGAAGGATAAACTAGCAAACTATATGAAGATAGTAGATGGTATCATCATTCAACCTGGTACTTGGGAGCCTAGTAAAAATAATCCACCATCTAGGGATCTAGCAGCAGATCTTGGAACATATCCAAGAATCAGATTGCTATTTAAAGGACCTATCACTACAGATTTTGAAGTTCTACTAACTGGATTTTCTATTAGGGCTGTAGTAGTTGGGGAAACTGGACTTGCCGGTAGCACTGGCACTACTGGATTTACTAGGCCTGAGAATGGAGATTACCTTGGTCCTGGGCAGTTTCCTTGGGCGAATAAAGTGATTTTTTCTGTACCGAGTTCTTATATAGCTTACTTTGCCTCTGGGGCATATACCCGTAAATTGCCGGCATCTGCTGGTGAATACCAGACAGTAAAAGACACTGCTGTTATTGATATGAAAACTACCCAACCAGAGACATATTACATTACTAATTATCCTAATGCTAGGGTACAGACAGATGTATCAGAATTTACAACTCTAGGTGATGGTACTGCAGTACTGACTGTGTATCAAAAGAAAGATATCTATCCTCCAGCTTTATATGGTACTTTTGTAGATAGCAATGGCACGAATTATCTTAATCCACTAGATGTAGTAGCTCCTGGTACTGTCAAGATGTTTGAAAATGCTACTGAAGAAGAACTTAAAGATTACGAGGATACCTTTGATGGTACATTTGGAATGAATAAAAATGATGATGGTACTATTGAAGTTCTAGATAAAAATGATAATATGGTACCGGCGGCAGATGTAAGTGTGCAAGAGGTTGATTATGATAACCCAGGTGGATCTTCTGTAAAAGCTAACAAAGTTATTACCAAAACTGGTACAAAGCAAGCCCAATCTATTTCTATTTCTGGAGATGTTAAAGGAAATCAGTATACTGTTGGGAACGATACTTCTTCTGCTACTACGGTTGGAAATACATCCGCTATTTTAGGAGCACTGCAAAAAGTTATCCCAGATTCCTCAAACGTTACCTGGGCGGCTTTATTAGAAGCATTAGCGAACAATAAAAGTGTGGACATTCTTGGAGATAATTTAAAGTACGTCAAAGCGGGTCTACCTAATAACTATATCCAATTTCCAAATGGATTAAGGTTATACATATCCTCCAAAGAGCCTCCGGATAAAGATGTACCAGAAGGATCTATCGGCATTGGTTGGGGATTTTACCAAGAATAGGCAGAAGGAGTTGATATATTATGGCAAGTTTAAATCCTTCTAGTATATATACCCCTACTGGTCATGACGGATGGAGATTCCATATATCTTTAAGTGTTGCAAGCACATCAGGAAATAGGGTAACTATTAGTTATAGAATTACAACTGATAGAAATGGATCATCTTCATCATATATTGAAGTTTCCGCCACTAGCTTTTCTATTAATGGTACAACTGTAGCTTCAAGAGATTATATTGGCTATGGAGATATGTCCGATGGTATGACCGTACTATCAGGGACACATACAATATCT
>OJNQ01001783.1_pt1 | contig 14837 bp, 10 predicted proteins | sample 1597621 | NCBI WGS metagenome assembly OJNQ01 (sample SAMEA2452137, study PRJEB22498) | human gut metagenome | reverse complement strand
GGACAATCAGGCACCGAATAATTATAACAACGGAAACTATAACGGTGGCAATAATTATAATAACGGAAATAATGGAAACAATGGTAATAACGGAAACAACGGTGGCAACAACGGAGGAAAGAAAGACAACCATAACGGACAGATGATCCTGGGATTTATCATGGTCACTCTGGTGGCACTCTTTTTCCTGTCATTTTTTGCCAACCGGTTTTCACAGATGAGTTCGAAGGAAACTACATACTCCGAATTCCTAAAACAGCTGGAAAAGAATAATGTCAAAACGGTGGAATTCAGCAATTATGAGATGGATTACACACTGGTGGACGATAAAAAACCATATGAGATAACATATTACACCGGAATTGTCAATGATCCGGATCTGATCACGACACTCAAGAGTGCAAAGACATCAGAGGGGAAAGCAATTGAAATTTCGGCATCCGTGCCGGACAATACTTCGGCATGGCTGGTAAACATTTTAAGCTTTGTTATTCCGCTGGTACTGATCTGGATTCTTTTTGGATTCCTGATGCGCCGGATGGGCGGAGGAGCCATGGGGGTTGGAAAATCAACCGCCAAAGTATATGTGGAGAAAACAACCGGTGTGACATTTAAAGATGTAGCCGGACAGGATGAAGCGAAAGAATCTTTACAGGAAGTGGTAGATTTTCTCCATAATCCGGGAAAATATACGAGTGTCGGTGCAAAGCTTCCGAAGGGAGCACTGTTGGTCGGCCCTCCGGGAACAGGTAAGACGCTTTTGGCGAAAGCAGTAGCAGGAGAAGCAAAGGTGCCGTTCTTTTCATTGAGAGGTTCGGCATTTGTGGAAATGTATGTCGGTGTCGGAGCATCCAGAGTGCGTGATCTGTTCAAGCAGGCACAGCAGATGGCACCATGTATCATTTTCATCGACGAGATTGATGCGATCGGTAAAAGCAGAGACAATCAGATGGGTGGCAATGATGAGCGTGAGCAGACACTGAATCAGCTGCTTGCAGAGATGGATGGATTTGAAAGCAATAAAGGACTGGTACTTTTGGCTGCAACTAACAGACCGGAGATTTTGGATCCTGCATTATTAAGACCGGGACGTTTTGACAGACGTATCATTGTTGAAAAACCAGATCTGAAAGGACGTGTAGAAGTCCTGAAGGTTCATTCTAAAGATGTGAAGATGGATGAGACAGTCAATCTGGAGGAAATCGCACTTGCGACATCCGGAGCAGTAGGTTCTGATCTTGCAAATATGATCAATGAAGCGGCAATTAATGCTGTAAAGCATGGAAGAAATGCAGTATGTCAGTCTGATTTATTTGAAGCGGTAGAAGTGGTACTTGTAGGTAAGGAAAAGAAAGACCGTATCATGAGCCAGGAAGAACGAAGGATTGTTTCTTACCATGAAGTCGGACATGCACTTGTAAGTGCATTGCAGAAAGATGCGGAGCCGGTACAGAAGATCACGATCGTGCCAAGAACCATGGGAGCGCTTGGATATGTGATGCAGACGCCGGAAGAAGAGAAGTTCTTAAACACTAAGAAAGAGCTGAAAGCAATGCTGGTCGGACTTTTGGCCGGTCGTGCGGCGGAAGAAGTTGTGTTTGATACGGTGACGACAGGTGCGTCCAATGACATTGAAAAGGCGACGAAGGTTGCCAGAGCAATGATCACACAGTACGGAATGTCTGAGAAGTTTGGTCTGATCGGGTTAGAGTCTGTACAGAGCCGTTACCTGGATGGCCGTGCGGTGATGAACTGTGGAGAAGCGACAGCAGCTGAGATTGATGCTGAAGTAATGGAGATGCTCAAGGCTGCATATGAAGAGGCAAAACGCCTGCTTCGGGAAAACAGAGAGGCACTGGATAAGATTTCAGAATTCCTGATCGAGAAAGAGACGATCACAGGAAAAGAATTTATGAAGATTTTAAGAAAGGTGCAGGGGATCGAAGAGAGCGAAGAACTGGAAACAAAGAAAGAAGCCAGAATCGCGATGAAACCTGTGGAAGAACCGGCACAGGAAGTTTGGATGCCGGAGGAAAGTAAGAACCAGGAAGATATCAAAGAACCGGAAGAAGGTCCCGAGTTTACAGAAGAATAAATGAGACGGAGAAGGACAGGATTTTTATCTTGTCCTTTTTTTCAAAAGCATTTATAATAAATGGCATGGAAAATTATAATTTTGATATACAGGAAGAATTGAAAAAACTCCCGGCGAAACCGGGCGTTTATATTATGCATGATGAACGGGATCATATCATCTATGTAGGAAAGGCGATCAGCCTGAAAAACCGGGTGCGTCAGTATTTTCAAACCAGCCGGAATAAAGGTGTGAAGATTGAGCAGATGGTGACGCATATCCGCCGATTTGAGTACATTGTCACAGATTCAGAACTGGAGGCACTGGTACTGGAATGCAATCTGATCAAAGAGCATCATCCGAAATACAATACCATGCTGATGGATGATAAGACATATCCGTTTATCAAGGTGACAGTAAATGAAGACTTTCCGAGAGTGATGCTGGCAAGAAAGATGCTCAAAGACAAGGCAAAATATTTTGGACCGTATACAAGCGGGCAGGCAGTCAGAGATACGATTGATCTGCTTCACAAGTTGTATCATGTCCGCAGCTGCAACCGGAATCTGCCAAAAGACATCGGAAAAGAGCGCCCTTGCCTTAATTACCATATCAAGCAATGTGATGCGCCTTGTCAGGGGTATATTTCAAAAGAAGAATATGGAAAAGCTATCTCAGAAGTGATCCGTTTTCTGAATGGAAATTTTGACGGGATTTTGAAGGATCTGGAAGAGAAGATGCAGAAGGCTTCGGAAGAACTGAAATTTGAGAAAGCCATAGAGTATCGAGAACTGCTCGGAAGCGTAAAAAAGATTGCTCAGAAGCAGAAAATCACAGACAGCAGCGGAGAGGACAGAGATATTCTTGCAGCAGCAATACAAGAGGAGGATGCGGTCGTTCAGGTATTTTTTATCCGGGGAGGCCGCCTGATCGGAAGGGATCACTTCTATCTTCGGATTTCCAAGGGAGAGACCTGCGGTGAGATCCTGGATAGTTTTATCAAGCAGTATTATGCGGGGACGCCGTTTATTCCGGGCGAACTGATGCTGCAGGAAGAGATTGAAGATGCCTCGCTTCTGGAAGAATGGCTGAGTGTAAAACGAGGAGGAAAAGTCAATATCCGCGTGCCGAAAAAAGGCACGAAGGAAAAGCTGGTGGAACTGGCTGCCAACAATGCAACCCTGGTTCTCAGTAAAGACAGAGAACGTCTGAAAAGAGAAGAGGGAAGGACCATCGGAGCAGTCCGGGAGATTGAAAAACTGATCGGGATTTCGGATATCCGCCGCATGGAGGCATATGATATCTCGAATACGAATGGATTTGAGTCTGTCGGATCCATGGTTGTTTATGAGAGAGGAAAGCCCAAGCGGAATGACTACCGGAAATTCAAGATCAAAGGAATTGAAGGTGCGGATGACTACGGAAGCATGCGGGAGGTGCTTACAAGAAGATTCACCCATGGGCTAAAAGAACAGAAGGAAAGTAAAGAAATCGGAGGTTTCAGCAGTTTTCCGGATCTGATTCTGATGGATGGAGGAAAAGGACAGGTCAATGTGGCTCTTCAGGTTTTGGGTGATCTGCGGTTGAATATCCCGGTGTGTGGTATGGTCAAGGATGACTATCACCGGACAAGAGGACTTTATTATGAAAATCAGGAGATTGCCATTGATAAAAACTCAGAGGCGTTTCGGTTGATCACGCGGATTCAGGATGAGGCACATCGGTTTGCAATCGAATATCACCGTTCTTTAAGAAGTAAAGGACAGGTGCATTCGATTCTGGATGATATTGAGGGAATCGGACCGGCGAGACGTAAAGCGCTGATGCGGAACTTTATGAGTCTGGATGCTATAAAAGCAGCTTCGGTGGAAGAGCTTGCGCAGATTCCGTCAATGAATGAAAAAGCGGCAGAATCTGTGTACAAGTTTTTTCATAAGTGATATAATTGAACGCAGGAAATGCTTAGAAAAGGAGAACATTATGGGACAAGGCGTAAGTTTAAAAGAAATTGTAGAAAAAATGAACCTGAAAAATCTGACACCGGATGTGGTTTTGGTTGAAAAATATGTTCAGGTGCCTGATATCAACAGACCGGCTCTGCAGTTGTCCGGATATTTTGATCATTTTGACTCGGATCGTGTACAGGTTATCGGATATGTTGAATATACGTATCTTCAGACACTTGAGGAAGCGAAAAAGATGAAGATGTACGATGAGCTGTTATCGCATAAAATTCCATGCCTGATCTTCAGCCGTGCATTAGAACCGGATCAAGAGCTTTTAGAAAAGGCTACACAGGCGGATACACCGGTTCTGATCACACAAAAATCAACATCCTCTTTCATGGCGGAGCTGATTCGCTGGATGAATGTGAAACTGGCACCGTGTATTTCCATTCACGGAGTACTTGTGGATGTGTATGGTGTCGGTGTACTGATTATGGGAGAGAGTGGAATCGGTAAGAGTGAGGCAGCGCTGGAGCTGATCAAGAGAGGACATCGTCTGGTAACAGATGACGTGGTAGAGATCCGTAAGGTCAGCGATGATACGCTGGTTGGTTCTGCACCGGATATCACCAGACATTTTATCGAGCTTCGTGGTATTGGAATCGTAGATGTGAAGTCCATGTTTGGTGTGCAGAGCGTCAGGGAGACACAGAATATCGATCTGGTCATCACACTGGAAGACTGGAGCAGAGAAAAAGAATACGATCGTCTCGGACTGGAAGAGACGTATACGGAATTTCTGGGCAACAAAGTAGTATGCCATAACATTCCGATCCGTCCGGGAAGAAATCTGGCGATCATCGTGGAGTCAGCAGCGGTCAACCACAGACAGAAACAGATGGGATATAACGCTGCACAGGAATTATATAAAAGAGTTCAGAACAGTTTGACAAAAAGGAAATAGGAGAGCAGGAAGATGAAATATTGTTTTGGAGTAGATATTGGTGGAACAACAGTGAAAATGGGCTTGTTCGAGGCAACGGGGACTATTTTGGAAAAATGGGAGATCAAGACCCACACAGAAGAAGAGGGAAAGGCAATCCTTCCGGATGTTGCTGCATCACTCAAGGAGAAAAAAGCAGAGCATGATCTGGCAGATGCGGATATTATCGGAGTAGGTGTAGGTGTTCCTGCACCGGTGACAGAAGAGGGAATCGTCTTTGGAAGTGCAAATCTCGGCTGGAAATACAAAGAAGTGAAAAAAGAGCTGGAGGAGCTGACCGGACTGGACGTGGAAGTCGGAAATGATGCCAATGTAGCAGCCCTTGGTGAGATGTGGAAAGGCGGCGGAGCCGGATATAAGAACCTGATTATGGTAACGCTTGGAACCGGAGTCGGCGGCGGCATCATTGTTGGGGGAAAGATTCTGACAGGAAGCCACGGAGCAGGCGGAGAGATCGGGCATCTTCGAGTAAATCCTCACGAAACAGAAAGCTGCGGATGTGGAGGAAAGGGATGCCTGGAGCAGTATGCATCTGCAACCGGGATTGTGCGTCTTGCAAAAAGAAAACTGGAGCAGGAGACAAGAAACACGATTTTAAACAGGAATGATCTGTCTGCAAAATCAGTATTTGATGCGGTGAAAGCAGATGATTCAGTGGCAAAAGAGATTGCAGAGTCTTTCGGAAATTATCTTGGACGTGCTCTTGCAAATCTGGCAGCAGTGATCGATCCGTCCATTTTTGTGATCGGCGGCGGGGTATCAAAAGCCGGGGAGATTCTTCTTGAATATGTAGAAAAGCCATTTCAGGAGAATGCGTTCTTTGCAAATAAAGATGTAAGATTTGCCCTTGCAACACTTGGTAACGATGCAGGAATCTGTGGTGCGGCAAAACTGGTTCTGGATGATTTTGCAGAGTAGAAAAACAATCATTTGACAGGAAATAAAAACGTACAGATGGCAGGAGTGGAAGAAAATCTGCAATCTGTACGTTTTTTCGTTTATGAAAAAACTTAAAAAACATGAGGAGAAAACAAAAAGGATTGAAAGTCAAAACCTTCAATCCTTTTTAAACAAGCTGGAAATCGGATTTGAACCGACGACCCCTTCATTACGAGTGAAGTGCTCTACCGACTGAGCTATTCCAGCAAGTGTTCGTCCTGATTAAACGAACCTCAATTATTATAGCGCTTTTGTAATAGAAATTCAACTCTTTTTTGTAAAAAAATTGCTGCTTTTGGGTTCTGTTCCCTGAAAACCTTGCCAATGCGCAGTATTTGATTTAAAATAAATTTCATAATGAAAACGTCGGGGATGCGAATCAACAGGAAAAGGGGGCAGGGATATGAGCGTAGATTTAACGGATGGATCTGTGACGAAAAAAATGATGTTATTTTCTCTGCCTCTGATTGCCGGAAATCTTCTGCAGCAGACATATAATATTGCAGACACTGTGATTGTAGGAAGGTTTCTCGGAGCAGATGCTCTGGCGGCAGTGGGATCGTCATATACACTGATGACGTTTTTGACTTCGATTCTGCTGGGGCTTTGTATGGGAAGCAGTGCATTATTTTCCATCCGGTATGGAGAAAAGAATGAAGAAAAATTAAAAGAGAGCATCGGAGCTTCATTTCTGATGATCGCTGCAGTGGCAATATTGCTGAATGTACTGGTCTGCCGGAACACAGAATGGATACTGGAGTTCTTACAGGTGCCGCAGCAGGTATATGAAGGGATGAGAACATACCTGGAAGTAGTATTTACCGGAATTCTTGCAACATTTTTATATAATTATTTTGCCTCTCTTTTGAGAGCGGCAGGAGAATCTTTGATTCCGTTGATTTTTCTGGCAGTCTGTGCCGGCCTGAATATTGTTCTGGATCTGTGGTTTGTGATCGGACTGGATGCAGGAATTGCCGGAGCGGCAGTTGCGACTGTACTCTCTCAGTGGATTTCCGGAATCGGAATTGCAGTCTACACCTGGGGGAGATGTCCGCAGTTTCGTCTGAGAAGGAGAGATTTCAGAATTACAAAAGATACGTTTGGCGAGATTTTCCAGTTTTCGTTTTTGACCTGTGTTCAGCAGTCTGTTATGAATCTGGGAATTTTGCTGGTGCAGGGGCTGGTAAACAGCTTCGGACCGATTGTAATGGCGGCATTTGCCGCAGCTGTGAAGATTGATTCATTTGCATATATGCCGGTGCAGGATTTCGGAAATGCGTTTTCCACTTTTGTGGCACAGAATTACGGGGCCGGAAAACAGGAGCGGATCCGGGAAGGTGCAAGAAAGTCGGTGCTGCTCGTACTGGGGTTTTGTCTGGTGATCTCAGCGTCAGTTTTTGTGTTTGCAAAGCAGCTGCTTTTGATTTTTGTTCAGCCATACGAAACAGAAATTCTGGCAGTTGGAATTCAATACTTGCGGATTGAAGGTGTGTTTTATTTTGGAATCGGATTCCTGTTTTTGTTTTATGGATATTACCGGGCGGTCAGAAAACCGGGCATGTCGGTTGTGCTGACTGTGATCTCTTTGGGGACACGGGTAGTACTGGCATATGTATTGTCAGCAGTTCCGCAGATTGGGGTGTCAGGAATCTGGAGTGCAGTTCCGATCGGATGGATTCTGGCAGATATTGCAGGATGGATTTATTATAAGAAATTACAACAAAGATGAGTATATTATGGAAATGAGGGTTAACAAATGGAGAAAAAAGTAGACAGAAGAGTCATTAAAACGAGAAAGCAGTTAAAAAAAGGACTTGCAGCGCTGATGAAGGAAAAAAGCGTGAATCAGATTACAGTCAAAGAGCTGGTAGAAGAAGTGGATATCAATCGTTCCACATTTTACCTTCATTTTAAAGACATTCAGGACCTTTTGAGAGAAATCGAAGAGAATATGGAAGCGCAGATCAAAAGAGCGATCGAAGAGCATCCGATCGTATCCGGCAATGAAAATGCGTTTTATTTTATAGAAGATATGTTTCGTGTATTAGATGAAGAGCGGGAGATCAGTAAAGCGCTGATCGGTCCCAACGGAGATATGGGATTTATCCACCGCATTGAGCGGATCATCAAAGAGAACAGCAGGGGGACGCTGGAGAAGATGTTTTCGGGTAAGAAAGAGGATCTCAAATATTTTTACGCGTTTTTTCTGAGTGGATGTCTTGGGCTTGTGAAAGTGTGGCTCAATGAAGGGGAAGAAAAATCACCGGAAGAAATGGCACAGATGACATTTAATATGATCGCAAATGCGAAGGATGCGTTCTGTCAGACAGCATCGGATTTTCTTGACAAGTAAATGTGATATCACGTAAGATAAACGTTGAATAAGTGAGAGAGGATGAGAGAGATGAAGAGAGAAAAATTTGGCTCAAGGCTTGGATTTATCCTGATTTCAGCAGGATGTGCCATCGGGCTTGGAAATGTATGGAGATTTCCATATATTACCGGACAATACGGGGGTGCGGCATTTGTGCTGATCTACCTGTTTTTCCTGTTAACACTGGGACTTCCGATCATGGTCATGGAGTTCTCGGTAGGGCGTGCGAGTCAGGCAAGTATTGCGCTTTCCTTTGATAAGCTGGAACCAGAGGGGACCAGGTGGCACTGGTATAAATATTTCGGGATGGCAGGAAATTATCTGCTGATGATGTTTTATACCACGATTGGCGGATGGATGATTTTGTATTTCGTGAAAATGGCGGCAGGGCAGTTTGAGGGACTTGACGCAAAAGGGATTGAAGCGGAGTTTGCAAATCTGACAGCGAGACCGGGATTGATGTTTGTGTGTATGGCAATCGTTGTAATCCTGTGTTTTGCAATCTGCAGCATGGGGCTTCAGAAAGGAGTGGAGAAGATCACAAAGGTGATGATGATCCTGCTGCTTGCTCTGATGATTATTTTAGCAGTACGTTCTGCCACACTTCCGAATGCAGGAGAGGGAATTCGGTTCTATTTACTGCCGGACTTCGGCAAGGTGAAAGAAGCAGGTGTATTTGAAGTCGTCTATGCTGCCATGGGACAGTCCTTCTTTACGCTGAGTCTTGGGATTGGAGCGATTGCGATCTTTGGAAGCTATATTGATAAGAAACGGGCGCTGACAGGGGAGGCAATCTGTGTTACGATTCTGGATACCTGCGTGGCGCTGATCGCGGGGATGATCATTTTTCCGGCATGCTTTGCGTTCGGAGTGAACCCGGGACAGGGACCAAGTCTGATCTTTATCACACTGCCGAATATTTTTAATGCAATGAGCGGCGGAAGAATCTGGGGAACTCTGTTCTTCCTGTGTATGTTCTTTGCAGCGGCATCTACGATCATTGCCGTATTTGAAAATATCATTACATTTGCCATGGAGCTGACCGGATGCAGCAGGAGAAAATCTGTAATCTGCAATCTGATCGCAATCCTGGTTTTATCTGTTCCATGTATTCTCGGATTTAATGTATGGAGTGGGATTTCTCCTTTGGGCGCAGGAAAAAATATTTTGGATTTTGAAGATTTCCTGGTAAGCAACAATCTGCTTCCGCTTGGAAGTCTGATTTATCTTCTGTTCTGCACCAGCCGGTATGGATGGGGATGGAAGAAGTTTACAGAGGAGGCAAACAGCGGACAGGGAATCCGATTCCCAAAATGGGCAAGAGTGTATGTATCGTATATTTTGCCGCTGATTGTGCTGTTTATCTTTGTACAGGGATATATCACCATGTTTTAAAGGGCATAGGAGAATGAAAAATGGAAAAGAAGTATTTGTCATAAAAAGTATCAGGGAAAGTGGAACTTGTAAAAACAGGATCCGCTTTCCCTGATTTTTTAAAACCGTTTTTTACAGAGTTTTTCTACCAGATTGATCAAGGCATATAATCCCATCGCCATAATACACAAAAGCACGATCGACATGAGCAGCCAATCCATTTTAAAAACCTGACTGGAGTAAATGATCAGGTATCCGAGTCCGTTTCTGGCCGCTAAAAATTCTCCGATGATCACACCCACAAGACACAGGCCGATATTGACCTTCATATTGCTGATGATCGCGGGAATGGAGCTTGGCAGGACCACTTTGGTCAGTGCGTGGTGTCTCGTTCCGTGGAGTGTGTAAATGAGCTTGATCTTTTCTTCATCGATTGTTGTGAAACTGGTGTACAGATTTAAAATGCTTCCAAAGATCGCAACGGACATTCCGGCAATAATAATGGTTGTCTGGTTTGCTCCGAGCCAGACGATAAGAAGCGGTGCCAGGGCGGATTTCGGAAGACTGTTCAACACGACCAGATAAGGATCCAGTATTTCGGATAATTTTTTGCTGTACCACAAAATAACTGCGATCAGAATACTGATTCCGGTAACGAACAGGAAGCTTAAAATCGTTTCGTAAAGTGTGATTCCAAGATGGAGAAAAATACTTCGGTCAAGGACCATGCTCCAAAAGCAGCGGACAATCTTGGCAGGACTGCTGAAAACGAAAGAGTCGATCATTCCCAGGCGGGAAGTGATCTCCCAGAGTCCCAGAAAAAGGATCAGGATCAGGAGTCTTGATAAATTGACGATCAGGTGATGGCGTTTTTGGAGGAGTAGATAACGTTTCTGCCTGTTTGAAAGTTCAGACATTTTGATTCAGCTCCTTCCATAAAATATTGAAGTATGTCTTAAACTCCGGAGCGTTGCGGCGTTTAAGAGGGGTGTCAGAGGCCAGGGAGAAGGTGACGGGAACGATACGTGCAATGGAGGCCGGACGTTTGCTGAGGATGAAGATGGTATCTGCAAGGCTGATCGCTTCGGAAAGGTCATGTGTCACTAACACAGCAGTGCGGCCGGAATCCCGTATGATCTGTCCGATATCATCTCCTACGGAAAGCCGTGTCTGGTAATCCAGTGCGGAAAAAGGTTCATCCAGAAGCAGCAGATCCGGTTCCAGGATCAGGGTGCGGATCAGAGCAGCTCTCTGGCGCATTCCTCCGGAGAGTTCAGAAGGGCGTGAGTCGGCAAATTTTTCCAGTCCATAGGTTTTTAACAGCTCCCGTGCATGGGTTTTGGCTGCAGCAGTCAGTGTATGCTGGATTTCCAGTCCAAGGAGGATGTTGTGATAAATTGTTCTCCATTCAAAGAGGTGGTCGTGCTGCAGCATATAACCGATATTGGTCGCGCTTTCTTTTAATGATTTTCCATTGAGCAGAATCTCCCCCTCTTCCGGTTTCAAAAGACCGGCGATCAGTGAGAGCAGTGTGGACTTGCCGCATCCGGATGGACCGACAATTGCCACAAATTCTCCCGGTTTCACGGAAAGGGAAATATCTGACAGTGCTTTTGTTTCGCCTTCCAGAGTATGATAGGCATAGCTTAAGTGATCCAGTGTTAAAATTGGTTCCATACAGACACTCCATTCGACAAGTATATAATCAGTTTATGGAAAACAAGAAAATCTGTGCGTTTCTTTTGGAAAATCCGACATTTCTTTACAGATATCCCGGAAAGACGTATACTATAATAGATTGTAAAAAAGGAAAGAATGAAAATCCGGAGGAAACAAACGATGAATGTGATAAATTATCAGAAAGAACTGGATAAAACGATCGTAAGTCTCCAGAAAGAGGGACGTGTGCCAAAACTTTTGCTGCACAGCTGCTGTGCGCCGTGCAGCAGTTATGTATTGGAGTACTTGTCAGAGTATTTTGAAATCACGGTATTTTATTATAATCCGAACATTTATCCGGAAAGTGAATATACAAAACGAATTCTGGAGCAGCAGGAGCTGATATCCCGTATGAATCTGAAGCATCCGGTCAGTTTTCTGGCGGGAAATTATGAGAAGGATCGCTTCTACCGGATGGCAGAGGGGCTGGAAGATGTCAAAGAGGGGGGCGCCAGATGCTTTAAATGTTATGCGCTCAGGCTTCGGGAGACGGCACAGATGGCAAAAAAAGCCGGTTATGATTATTTTACGACCACACTTTCTATCAGTCCTATGAAAAATGCAGCCAAGTTAAATGAGATCGGACTGGCAGCACAGAAAGAGTTTGGAGTGAAATACCTGCAGTCTGACTTTAAAAAGAAAAACGGATACAAACGATCCATTGAGTTATCCAAAGAATATGGATTGTATCGGCAGGATTACTGCGGTTGTGAGTTTTCACAAAGAAGCAGTACACAATAGAGCGGAAACTGTCACAGTTTTCTATGGACATATAACACGTTAATGTGTTAAACTAATTGCAATCTGAAAAGATACTATCGGAGAAAAGGAGACAGGGGAATGGCACAGTTATGGGGCGGTCGTTTCACAAAAGAAACAGACAAGCTGGTATATAATTTTAATGCATCGATCTCTTTTGATCAAAAATTTTATGCGCAGGATATCCGGGGAAGCATCGCACATGTGACAATGCTTCAAAAGCAGGGGATTTTGACAAAAGAGGAGAAAGAGAGCATCATTGAAGGTCTGAAAGGGATTCAGGCAGATGTGGAGAACGGGACACTTGAGATCACGGATGAATATGAAGATATCCACAGCTTTGTAGAGGCGAATCTGATCGACCGGATCGGAGATGCAGGGAAGAAACTGCACACCGGAAGAAGCAGAAATGATCAGGTGGCACTGGATATGCGGCTGTACACAAGAGACGAGATCGAAGCACTGGATACACTTTTAAAAGAATTGCTGGAAGTGCTTTTAAAACTGATGAAAGAGCATATCGAGACGTATATGCCGGGATTTACACATCTTCAGAAAGCACAGCCGGTGACACTTGCGCATCATCTTGGCGCATATTTTGAAATGTTCAAAAGAGACCGTCTCAGAATGAAAGATATCAGAAAACGCATGAACTACTGCCCGCTTGGAGCAGGGGCTCTTGCGGGGACAACTTATCCGCTGGATCGGGAATATACGGCAGAGCTGCTTGGATTTGACGGACCGACCTTAAACAGTATGGATTCCGTATCTGACAGAGATTATCTGATCGAGATGCTGTCAGCAATGTCTACCGTGATGATGCACTTAAGCCGTTTCTGTGAGGAAGTGATCATCTGGAATTCCAATGAGTATCAGTTTGTGGAGATTGATGATGCGTACAGTACCGGAAGCAGCATTATGCCGCAGAAGAAGAATCCGGATATCGCAGAGCTTGTGCGCGGAAAGACAGGAAGAGTTTACGGGGCATTGATGTCCCTTCTGACGACAATGAAGGGAATCCCGCTTGCATATAATAAAGATATGCAGGAAGACAAAGAGCTGGTGTTTGATGCCATTGATACGACAAAAGGCTGTCTGGCATTATTTACGGGGATGCTTCGCACCATGAGGTTCAGAAAGCAGCGGATGGAAGGCAGTGCAAAGAATGGTTTTACAAATGCGACAGATGCGGCGGATTATCTGGCCAATCACGGCGTGCCGTTTCGGGATGCTCACGGGATTGTAGGACAGCTGGTTTTATATTGTATTGATAAAAATATCACCCTTGATGATATGAGTCTGGAGGAGTATAAGGCAATCTCTCCGGTATTTGAAGAAGATATCTATGAGGCTATCAGCATGAAGACTTGTGTGGAAATGCGAAATACCATCGGAGCACCGGGGAAAAGTGCCATGGAGCAGGCAATCGCACTGGAAGAAGCATATTTGAAAGAAGAATAGCAGGTTTGCTGTTTTCAAATAAAAATGAGAGGAAAGGACAGAAAGAAGATGGAAAAGAAATTAAAAGTTGGAATTTTAGGAGCAACAGGAATGGTCGGACAGAGATTTATCTCTTTGCTTGAGAATCACCCGTGGTTTGAGGTTGTGACAGTGGCAGCAAGTCCGCGTTCTGCAGGAAAGACTTATGAAGAGGCAGTCGGAGACAGATGGAAAATGACAACTCCAATGCCGGAAGCAGTGAAAAAACTGGTTGTTATGAATGTAAACGACGTGGAACATGTTGCGTCTACGGTAGATTTTGTATTCAGCGCAGTGGATATGACAAAAGAAGAGATCAAAGCGATCGAAGAAGAATACGCAAAGACAGAGACACCGGTCGTGTCAAACAACAGTGCGCATCGTTGGACACCGGACGTGCCGATGGTAGTGCCGGAGATCAATTCAGAACATTTTGATGTGATTAAGGATCAGAAAAAACGCCTTGGAACAACACGCGGATTTATCGCAGTAAAACCAAACTGCTCAATCCAGAGCTATACACCTGCACTTGCAGCATGGAAAGAATTTGGACCAAAAGAAGTTGTTGTAACAACATACCAGGCAATCTCAGGAGCAGGAAAGACATTCAAAGACTGGCCGGAAATGATCGAGAATATCATTCCATACATCGGCGGAGAAGAAATGAAGTCAGAAGTTGAGCCTAACAAGGTACTTGGTAAAATTGAAGGTAAAGAAATCGTTCCTTCAACCGAATTGCAAATCGAATGCCAAACATACAGAGTTCCTGTATCAAACGGTCACACAGCCGCTATATTCTTCTCATTCAAAGACAGTGCAAACAAGCCGTCTGTAGAAGAAATCGAAAAAATGTGGGCAGAATACAAAGGTGTTCCTCAGGAACTTAACCTACCTCACGCTCCAAAGCAGTTTATTCACGTTTACACTGAAAAGGACGCTCCTGATCAGCCTCAAATTAAGACTGCCCGTGAAATCGACGGCGGTATGGCTATTTCATGCGGACGTTTGAGAGAATCAACACAATACGATTATAAGATGGTTTCTATGAGCCACAATACTCTAAGAGGTGCTGCAGGCGGTGCGGTTCTTCTTGCTGAACTACTTACAGCTAAGGGTTATATGGATTAATTTTAAATTTTATTGAAAGGAATTGATTTAATATGTCTAAGA
>OJNQ01001766.1_pt1 | contig 14912 bp, 8 predicted proteins | sample 1597621 | NCBI WGS metagenome assembly OJNQ01 (sample SAMEA2452137, study PRJEB22498) | human gut metagenome | reverse complement strand
GTTGCATTGGCAGGGTCTACCTTATAGATGGCAGGATAGCCGGAAGAGGTAGTGACTGCCACATATGCGTTGCCATTTTCCATGTACGGGGTATTACCAAAGCCAGAGACATCGCTTGGAAGGCCGTTCACATAAGTCAAAGATCCAGTGGAGGCATTGAAGACGGCAAGTTGGTTGGCAACCTTGTCTGATGCCGTAATTGCCTTATCATACATCAGCAGCAGGAAATAATTACCTGAAATATACCAAGTCCGCAAGAAAGAGGCGCCATTGGCTTTCTCTTCAAGATTATAGTAATAAGCGGCATCAAATTCTTCTGCTTTGGTATCGATGCGTACAACTCCAGCAGGCAATGTAGTCTGCTGACGCGAATCACTCATGGTCTTGGCATAGCTCGGAGAAAATACATATACATAGCCGTCGTCGGCAAGCCAGTTCATCTGGTAGTACTGTGAACGGTTACGTCCGGCAGCATAACTGATTTTGTCTGTAGTGATGACCTTATGAGAATTCAGTGTCTGATCACCAAAGATAGCGATATGGCATTCATTAGGATACTGGGTCCATTGCAATTCGTCCTTCTCATAGGCACCGCTACCCTGCCCGCCGGATTCTGTCTTTATTAAATCCTCATTACCGGAAAGCACCCACTTGTAGCTACCGTCTTCGTTCTTCTGCATGCAACCATACTGGCTAAGCCCCATGGGAATGGCTGCTGCATAAATCTTACTGCCCACTTGTTCTATACCGGCCAGTGTTACGTATTCACCATTTTCAAGGAAATTTTCGGCAAGAAATGGAGTATCCTTTGTTACCGAGTTCTTTGTATAAGTCTGTTTCTCGACATCCAGATAGGAAATCAAAAAAGATTGGGGAGTATATCCATTTGCATCATTCAGTTCCGTAGGGCCGTCGCCGGTAGAAGTCGTCATTATAAATTGGTCATAATAGCCGTAGGTAGTGAAACGATTGACGTTATACTCCTGGCTACGTTTTTCCAGTTCACCGTTTGTATTCATAATGAACGACTGGGTAGTGCCTGCATTTCCCTGGTGATAGTTCAAGGCATACAGATATTTGTTTCCGTAGAACACCCAGTAAGTAGCCCCATCGTTCACAAGGCCATTGCCGGCAGCAGTAATTTCACCGCTTTCCAGTGACTCGGCTGTCAGCAGGACAGGAACGGAGCTACCTGAAACTGTAGCCGTGGCAGCTATCACATAGTTACCCTTTGAACCGGAACCGGAGCCGGAACCCGGTTCGTCTGTGTCTGTACAAGAAATTAAAGCCATTCCGGTCATTGCCATTGCAAAGAGGCCGGACAAAAGATAATTCTTCTTCATTTGTTCTTCTTATTAATTACACCTATTAAAACCATTATATTTATTAATCACCAAAATGTACACGTATCTTGCCATAGAACGCACGCCCGGCTTTCTGAAGGCTGAAGTTGTCGTACAAATCCTCGTTCGTGAAGTTGCGGCATTCAAACGAGATATTGTAACGGCCATTCTTCAGACTATAGCTCAATGTCAGGTTATGGGAGAACTGGTCGGGTACCATGAAATCCTTGTTCTTGCTACCGATGGCCTGCGAATAGTAGGAGAAGCTGTGCATGTACTGGTTGTCGTAAGTCACGGACAGTATATTCCCTTTCTTCCAGAGGTCGCGCCAATAGAAGTTTACGTCAAAATCAGCAAACTGATAGGGCACATTGGGAATGCGTGCCTTGTAACCGAGATTTTCCACAGAGTTGCCGGTACTGCCGATTTGCATCTTCTCATTGTCACGCACATTCATCTGCGTGAAGTTGCCGCCCACACTCAGCCAGCGTCCGAAGCCATAGCGTGCCGATACATTGTATCCCTTCGTCAGCACCTTGCCGTAGTTGGTATAAGTGGCCCCTTCTTTTCCTCCGCTCAAGTCCTGGATATTACGCTGGATATAATCCTTCGTATTGCGGTATACCACACCGCCTTCCACGTAGACGGAATGTTTTCCAAAACTCCGGGAATAACTCAGGTTCAAGTTGATGTTGTCACTTTTCTCGGGACGGATGCCGATGTCTCCACTCTCCAGGTCTTCGTCACCAAACATCTCTTCGATAGTGGGCAGGCGGTAAGCTTTTTCATAAGAGAGCTTCGCCTGCAAGCCGGGTAGGATGAAGTAGGTTCCGGCAGCACCATATCCCCAAGAGTCTACCGTACGGCTGGTGCGTACATAATTACTACCGGTATCATCCTCGGCCATAGGTCCTGCCACATACTGGCGGTAGTATTTGCCGAATGCCGAGAAGTTCCACTTTTCGGAAGGCATCAGGCGGTATGACAAACCGGAGATATTCTTGCGGGTCTGCTTGGCAATGGCATCCGTCTGTTCTTCCACCGCCAACAGTGAAGTATTATCACGCTGGAATGCACTCAACACATGATTGAAAGTCAGCATGTGGACTCTGGCAATGCGGTAATTCAAGGTCAATGTACCGTTCCAATTGTCATTATCGGCACGGGAATACTGGCGGGACTGTTCGCCGGGACTGTTCAGCGGATGTTTCTCACCAAGCCAGTTGTATTCATAGCGGGCAGTATCCACATTCGTAGTGGCATTGCGATTGTAGTTGGCTGTCAACACCATATCCAGCCCCTTGATTATCAAGTTGCGTTTGCTGTATTCCATCGAAGGCATTAGTGAATGGCCGAAGCGGTGCTTTTCTCCGAAGACTGTCTTCTGGCGTACACCGGTCTGTATGTCCTTGTACATGTGCGAATAGGTGAAACCGAACATCAGCCGGTCTGCCCAACTTTTGTCCACAATACCCGCTTTGGCCACAATGGCTTCGTTGTGGTAAGTATCATTGAAACGCTTCACGCGCACCTTCTCACTTTCGTTGAAACTGCCCGTCTCAAAATCCTTTACCGGCGCATCTACATGATAATCGTTGTCCGAGTAGTTTTGAAAGGCATTGATTTCATAGCTGAAACCGTTCTTGAAAGTCTGTCCGAAGTTAACGTATGAGCGGTGGGTATTGAACGAGCCGTAAGAATAAGAAGCATCCAGGAACCAGTTCCGGCGTTTCTTGTTGGTAACAATATTGATGACACCGCCAATGGCATCCGTACCGAAGCCCACGGGAACTACACCCTTATATACCTCTATACGGTCGGCAAAGCTCACCGGAATATTGTTCAGGCTGAAGGAGCTTCCCACACCTTCCTGCGGCACACCGTCAATGAACACCTTGACGTGCTTTCCGCTAAAACCGTCCAGCATCAACTGCATGTCCGAACCTACCCCACCCGACTCACGGAGTTTCATGCCCGGAGCCTTGGTCAAGGCATCGCTCAGATTCTTCGTGGTGTTCTGGAGTTCCTTTGTATCGACTGCCACAGCATTGAATGCCGACCTCTTCACCCGGCTTACTCCGGTAGAAACGATAGTCACCTCGTCCAGCTGTTGCGTTTCGGGAGCGATGGTTATGTTCAGCTTCATCCGCTCATCATTGACCAGTTTCACCTTTTTCTCCACCTTTGTATAACCTACGGCAGACACCACCAGCGTATAGTCGCCGGCAGGCGCCTTGATGTGATAGAGGCCTTCCTGATTCGTGGTTCCTCCATAACTCGTCCCTTTCAGATAAACAGTCGCAAAATCCACCGTTTCTTTTTCCGTAGAAATGATTCTACCCGAAATCATCCCTCCTCTCCTCTGCGCATGTACAGACAGAGAAGCCAACAGAAGGAAAAACAGCAGCGAGAATTTAAGTGTATATGCTTTCAATTTTATAATAATTATAATGTTGTTAGTAAACCGGTGCAAAGGTCATTATTAACAGCCAGCTGTGCAATCACTTATTGTAGGTAATTATATGGAGTGGATTTATCGTATATATCATATTATGCAATCACCATTGATAGGTATTATCAATAATAAATCTAAAAAAAGAGGAGCCGGGAAATGAAAAACCCCTATTTATAGGTATTGCCCAATATGCCTTTTTGTACGACCTTTGCTGCAAATTAAAACAAGACAACGGACAATAAATTATTAAAGTTTAAGTATGAAAATTGAAAAGATTGTAGCCCGTGAAATCCTTGATTCACGCGGCAATCCCACAGTAGAAGTGGACGTTATTCTGGAATGTGGTGTTATGGGACGCGCAGCAGTGCCTTCCGGTGCTTCTACCGGCGAGCACGAAGCGCTGGAACTTCGCGATGGCGACAAGCAACGCTACGGTGGTAAAGGTACACTAAAAGCAGTAGAAAACGTCAACAAGATAATCGCACCGGCACTGATTGGCTGGTCGTCACTGGAACAGCGTACCATCGACCACAAGATGCTTGAGTTGGACGGCACGCCTACCAAATCCAAGCTGGGTGCCAACGCCATTCTGGGTGTCTCACTGGCAGTAGCCAAAGCCGCCGCCAATTATCTCGATATACCTTTATACAGATATATCGGTGGAGTAAATACCTACGTAATGCCGGTCCCGATGATGAATATCATCAATGGAGGTTCACACAGCGACGCTCCTATCGCTTTCCAAGAATTTATGATTCGGCCGGTAGGCGCCTCTTCCTTCCGTGAAGGCCTGCGCATGGGAGCCGAAGTATTCCACGCCTTGAAAAAAGTGTTGCACGACCGCGGCCTCAGCACCGCTGTAGGCGACGAAGGCGGTTTTGCACCGGCACTGGCAGGAACAGAAGATGCGCTGGACTCCATCATGAGCGCCATCAAGGCTGCCGGCTACGAACCGGGCAAGGATGTGAAAATCGGTATGGACTGTGCCTCATCCGAGTTCTTTAAGAACGGTATCTATGACTACTCCATCTTTGAAGGCGAAAATGGTAAAAAACGTACTGCCGACGAACAAATAGCTTACTTGGAAGATTTGATTAATAACTACCCGATTGACTCCATCGAGGATGGCATGAGCGAAAACGACTGGGAAGGCTGGAAGAAGTTGACCGAACGCATCGGCAACCGTTGCCAGCTGGTTGGCGACGACCTGTTCGTGACTAACGTGGAATTCCTTGAAAAAGGTATTGCCATGGGCTGCGCCAATTCCATCCTTATCAAAGTCAATCAAATCGGTTCACTCAGTGAAACGCTGGATGCTATCGAAATGGCACACCGCCACGGTTATACCACAGTGACTTCTCACCGTTCCGGCGAAACCGAGGACGCCACCATTGCAGACATTGCCGTTGCCACCAACAGCGGACAAATCAAGACCGGTTCTCTGAGCCGCTCCGACCGCATGGCGAAGTACAACCAACTATTGCGCATCGAAGAAGAACTGGGTAACCTTGCTGTCTATGGCTACAAAAGAATAAAATAACCCTTTGTAGTGAATAAGTCATAAAGAGGGAATAGCGTCTTTGGGAAAAGGCGCTATTTTTATTAAAGAATCGTCTATATCTTTGCAAAAGTCATCCCCTACTATCCTCTATAGGAAAGATTCTTTCCAAGATGGTAGCAGGTTAATGTTTCATTGACTAAAGACTATTCGTCCGACAGTCGTTACATTATCGTCCGACATATGTTTAATTATCGTCCGATAGCTGTTGGACGATAATTAAACATATGTCGGACGAATAGTTTTTAGTAAGCAAGAATATAAAATATAGCGGCGCAACAATCATTTGCTCCCAAAGCCTCCCTTTATTATTTACGGAGGCCTTCAAAAACAGTCCTCATTCACGGTTCATCAAACGATGCTCTGCCATCTGCTCGAACTTCGTGCCGGGACGTCCGTAATTGGCATACGGATAAATGGAGATGCCTCCGCGCGGGGTGAAGATACCCGTCACCTCAATATACTTAGGGTTCATCAAATGAATGAGGTCTTTCATTATGATGTTCACGCAATCCTCGTGGAAAGCACCATGATTGCGGAAGCTGAACAAGTAGAGTTTCAAACTCTTGCTCTCTACCATCTTGACATCGGGGATATAGCAAATACGGATTTCTGCAAAGTCCGGTTGCCCCGTGATGGGACAGAGGCTGGTGAATTCGGGGCAGTTGAAACGCACCCAGTAGTCATTGCCGGGATGCTTGTTATCAAATGCCTCCAATACTTCGGGGGCATAGTCCTGACGGTATTCTGTCTTTCTCCCCAAAAGGGAAAGTTGGTCTTTCAATTCTGTCATAGCCATATATTTTTAGTGATACAAGTGTGCCTCATTTAGTAGAAGCCAAAAACTTTTCCAATCCTTCTCTGCGCAACGTGCATGCCGGGCAGTGTCCACAACCATCTCCCGGGATACCGTTATAACAAGTCAGCGTTTCGTGACGTATAAGTTCGAGCACTCCAAGCTCGTCTGCCAGCGCCCAGGTCTCCGCTTTGTCAATCCACATCAGTGGTGTGTGCAGTACGAATTGCTCGTCCATAGCCAGGTTCAGCGTCACGTTAAGCGACTTGATGAAAGCATCCCGGCAATCGGGATAACCGCTGAAATCGGTCTGCGACACCCCCGTCACAATATGATTAATCCCCCGCTCGCGGGCGTAAACGGCGGCTATACTCAGGAAAAACAGATTGCGTCCCGGCACAAAAGTATTCGGAAAGCTGTCTGCCGGCTTCTCCTGGTCCATCTCCATGCCGGCATCTGTCAATGAGTTATGTCCCAGCCGGCCGATAAAGGAAACATCCATTACTTCGAACTCCACACCTGCCTTACGGGCAATGGCCCTCGCCAAGTCCACTTCCTTCTGATGTTTCTGTCCATACAGAAAACTCAGCGCATACACTTTCTTAAATTCACGTTTTGCCCAAAAGAGGCAAGTGGTCGAGTCCTGCCCGCCACTGAATACCACCAAAGCAGTGTCCCTATTCATCTTGTTAAAAGCCTCTCCCCTTGCCCTCCCCCGTAGGGAGGGAAACAGAGAGGGCATTGCTAATTATTTGTTTGACATAATAACTGATTTCCCCTCACTACGGGTAAGGGGCTTTAAATATCGCCTATTTTCCATACTTTATAGGAGATGCCTTCATCATAGACATCACTACCGTCTATCCGCTTAATAGCTTTTACCACACGGATAGTCACAGGCAGTATCAATACCTCGTACATGGACTTCAGCAGAATCTGGATACACATCATCACCAGCAACTCCCGCCATGCAATGATTCCTCCGAACGCCACCGGAAAGAAAATCAACGAGTCTGCCGTCTCACCAACCACCGTCGACCAAATGGCACGTGCGGAGAAATTACGCCCGTTGCTTGCCAGTTTCATGCGGCTCATTACGTAGGCATTCAGAAAAGAGCCCACCAAGAATGCCGTCAGACTGGCTATGACAATACGGGGCGCCATTCCAAAAACGAAATTGAAATGCGCGGCACCATCCCAGAAAGGGGCGGCAGGCAACGCCACGGCTATCAGTCCCAGCATTACCACAAAAAAGTTCATGGCAAAACCGCTCCAGATAATCAGGCGGGCTTTACGAAAGCCCCAAACCTCGGCTATGCAATCGTTGATAATATAAGAAATCGGGAAGACCAGCAATCCGGCTGTTACGGTAATACCAAAAACCTGGATAACTTTAGTCTCAAGAAGATTGGCTGCAATCAAGCATACATTGAACAGAATGCCCAGCAACATAAAAGGTACAGATACTTTTTGTTTCATACTCCTGTTTTTTACGTGGTGTTCTAGAATACACGACCGCTATTCACGGCATCATACATTTTAAATCCGGTTGCAAAGGTACAACAAGTTTTGCAAATGAACAAACAACATATATTTTAACTAAAACCCAAGCAAGACAAAGCTCCTTTTTTTTATTCGAAGTAATTACAGACAGTGCATATTTAGTTAACGAGACTTAAATAAGATTTTCCAAACCAAGAATATTATTTACAATAGTTTTAAAAAACACAAACCAACAGCATAAAAATCAATATATTAACTGATTTTAGCACAAAATCAAAAACATGCAACCAAGTTTGCTCTCAAACAAGATTTCATTCACGCAAATTTCTTAAGCAAATAAAATAATGGACAACATATTTTAATACATACGATTCTATATTTTAAATAATGAAAATTAGGATTATATTTGATAACAACAATCCGGAAGCTCTGGAAAGCACATTGATATTAACCAAGAATATACCATATTATATATAGTAACCTTAGAAAAACAATGAATGCCTATGATTTACCCGAAAGCCCCAAGACACTATTAGTGTCATCTTCTATTCAACCTATTTATTTTGAGATCCATTAGCTTAAACAAAAAACATCTATTATGAATGAAAATCGTAAACGAGGAACATCGAACAACAAAATCCTCACAGCAATTGCCATCGCCTCCCTATTTATAGGAAGCAGCAAAATCATGGCAATAGAGACCTACTCGGAAAATTCATTCGGAGTGACAGAACAGATGCAGGCACAAACAGCCCGCGGTATCATTGTCGACCAGAATGGAGAGCCTATCATCGGAGCAAGTATCTTGGAAAAAGGTACTACCAATGGAGTTACCACCGACTTATACGGTAAATTCTCGCTAAACGTAAAAAGAGATGCCACCCTGGTCATTTCCTACATCGGTTATAAGACGCAGGAAGCCAAAGCAGATGCCAACATGAAAATCACCCTTACAGAAGATTCCGAACTACTGGATGAAGTAGTTGTTGTCGGTTACGGTGTACAGAAAAAGAAACTTGTCACCGGCGCCACTGTACAAGTGAAAGGAGAAGACATAGCCAAGCTGAACACTGTGGATGCCCTGGGCGCTTTGCAGAGCCAGTCACCGGGTGTCAACATCACGCAGAACAACGGCTTCCTGGGTTCGGGCTTTAAGGTGAATATCCGCGGTATCGGTACTACCGGAACCTTCTCCCCGCTTTATGTGGTAGATGGAGTTGCCAACGGTAGCATCGACGGACTGAACCCGAGTGACATTGAATCTTTGGACGTCTTGAAGGATGCCGCTTCTGCCGCCATCTATGGTGCGCGTGCTGCCAACGGCGTTATCCTGATTACCACCAAACGAGGTAAAACCGGCGTTGCCGAAGTCAGTTACGATGGCTATGTCGGTGTGCAGAACCTCTACAAAATCCCTACTATCCTCAATGCCCAAGAGTACATGATGATGCAGGATGAAGGCCGTGTAATGGACGGATTGAGTCCGTACAACTGGGCGACCTATATTCCGGAAAGGGATTTGCAGGCCATACAGAACGGAACATGGAAAGGGACAAACTGGCTGAAGGAAGTGCTGAATGAAGATGCATTGGTACAGAACCACGCAGTCAACATCACCGGAGGAACAGACCGTTCCAGATATGCCATAGGTATTTCATACACCAACCAAGAAGCCACCATGGGAGTTCCCGGCGAATTTCCAGAAATGAACCGCTACAACTTCCGTGTCAACTCGGACCACGTAGTCATGAAAAAAGGCAATCTTGACTTCTTGAAAGTGGGCGAAACCATCAACTACAAATATTCGCAAACGCAAGGTTCATTCGGAACCGGCGGCATTTATTGGAACGGAGTGCACAATATGCTCATCATGAGCCCGTTGATGCACCCTTACAATTCAGACGGGGGCTACTACCTCTATGCAGACCAGGAAAAGGATAACTACAAATGGGATATCACCAACGGAGCCAATAAAAACCCGATAGCTTATCTGGACTACTATATGAACCAGAACCTAAGCAAGTCCCATTACATGCAGAGCAGCTTCTATGCAGAACTGCAACCCATCAAGAACCTGCGTATCAAGAGCCAGTTCGGTTACATCATGGGAGCCTCCAGTTATCGTTCCTATTTGCCGAGATTCGATTATCTGAGTGCGTCACTCAACAACGCAGAAGACAAGGTTACCCAATCCATGTCTATGTATAACCGTTGGTCATGGGACAATACAGCCAACTACATCTTCAATATCGATGACCACAACATCGACGTCCTGGTAGGTCAGAGTATTGAAAAATGGGGTATGGGAGAAGAAATGAGCGGTTCAGCCATAGGCTCAAACTTCTATGATTTCAAGCACGCTTATTTGTCCAATGTTCCATTGACCGCCAACAGTGTGTCCTCCTTGACTGGCAAGCCTAACGGGGAAGGTTCCATCGCCTCCTTCTTCGGACGTGTCAACTACAACTATCAGGAGAAATACATGGCTTCTGTCATCATGCGTGCGGACGGTTCCTCCACTTTTGCCCGCGGACACCGCTGGGGATACTTCCCTTCAGTATCCGCAGGATGGGTTATCAGCAACGAGTCCTTCATGTCAGGAATCAAATGGCTGGACTTCTTAAAGCTACGCGCTTCCTGGGGGCAAAACGGTAACTGTAATGTATCTACTTTCCAATATCTTTCACTGATAACTTCCAACAACGGATATGGCGGTTATACGTTCGGCGACTCCATGGACCTCATCAGTACCGGTTCATACGCCTACCGACTGACCAACCCGGACCTTACCTGGGAAACACAGGAGCAATTGAATTTCGGTATCGATGCACGCTTCTTGAACAACCGCCTGGGCTTTGAATTCGACTGGTATAACAAAAATACCAGAGACTGGCTGGTTACGGCTCCGGTACTCTCTTCCTTCGGTGCCAATGCAGTGTCCGTCAATGGCGGTAATGTAAAAAACACGGGTATTGAAGTAGGACTCCACTGGAACGACAACATCGGAAAGGATTTCCAATATGGAGCCAACCTGACCCTTGCTCACAACAAGAATGAAGTGACCAAGATTGCCAACAAAGACGGAATCATCCACGGTAGCGGCAGCGTTCTGTGGGAAGGAGCCGAAGAGTGCTTCCGTGCTGAAGTAGGCAAACCCATCGGCTACTTCTACGGCTACAAGAGTAACGGCATATTCCAGAACCAGGAACAGATAGACAACTACAAAGGTCCGAAACTGAACGGCGACAAGACACAGCCGGGTGACGTAATCTGGGCAGACACCGACAATAGCGGTACGCTCGATGCCAATGACCGTACTATGATAGGTAACCCGAATCCCGACCTGACAATGGGACTTTCCCTGAATGCCAGCTGGAAGGCCATTGACTTCTCAATCACTACTTACGGCGCATTCGGCCAGCAGATTCTGAAGTGTTATCGTGACTTCTCCTCCTCACCCTTGAATAACTATACAGCAGAGATATTCCAACGCTGGCACGGCGAAGGTACGTCCAACAAGTTCCCGAGACTGTCCAGCGCTTCCAGCTCCAACTGGAACAGAGTATCAGACATTTACATCGAAGATGGAGACTATCTCAAGATAAAGAACATCACTGTGGGATTCGACTTCAAGAAAGCATTCAAGAAGTTACCGGTACAACAGCTGCGCCTGTATCTGACCGCACAGAACCTCTTTACCTTCACCGGCTATTCCGGTATGGACCCGGAAATCGGTTACGGTGGCGACGATTATGGTTGGGCATCAGGCATCGACCTGGGCTACTACCCCAGTGCACGTACCTATATGATAGGCTTAAATGTAAAATTCTAATTAACCGAAGAAATTATGAAAAAGATATTATTCATAGCATCAGCAATACTGATTCTTCTTTCAGGATGCGAAAACTTCCTCGATTCGGAACTTTTGACCGAAAAGACAACCGCCAACTTCCCGGAGACAGAAAAGGATGCCCAAGAGATGGTGACGGCCATATACGCCCATCTGTTGTTTGAAAGTCCTGAAACCTCTTCCCAGTATTACATTGCCCAGTTGGCAGGTGACGACTGTCTGGGAGGCAACCTCTCCTACTCCAACAACTGTGCCACCAACTTCCTTATGTACAGTGGCAATCTGAATACATTTGCCGGTATCTGGGACCGTTGCTACACCCTTATCAACCGTGCCAACAATGCCATCAACACAATGGAGAATGTGAAATCATGGTCCAGCGAGAGCGAACGTAACCGACTTTTCGGTGAGTCCTACTTCCTGCGTGCCATGGCTTATTATGAGCTGGCACAAGTCTTTGGCGGAGTTCCTTTACGCACCACACTGGAAAGTACCAACCTGCCGCGTGCATCCGTAGACGAAATCTACGCCCAGATTGCAGCCGACTTGAAAAACGCCATTGAAATGATGCCGGCAAAGATTTATCCGAAAGGCTCAGACATGACCGGACACGCTACAAAATATGCTGCCGAAGCCATGATGGCACGTGTATTCCTTTTCTATACCGGACGCTACGAAAAAAACGAGCTCCCCAACGGAACTACCAAAGAGGAGGTCATCTCTTGGATAGATGACTGTGTAAACAACTCCGGTCATAAACTGGTGTCCGACCAACGCAACATCTGGGCCTACACCAACGATGCTACCGAAGACAATACCGAAGGGTTCCGTTACCAATACGTTATCAACCATAACCTGAAATGGGAAGGAAACAGTTCCGACGAAACTTTATTCGCCAACAAGCATAACCTGAAATCCGACTGGACCTATACCTGGTTCTCCAACACATGCGCGCAATTCTATTCACCGTCTGCCGACAACTATTCCAACAAAGACAGTTATCCCTTCGGCACCGGTTGGGGAGCTGGCCCTGTATCTCCGGCTATGGTCAACGAATGGAAAGACTGGGCCGCCAAGCAGACCTATACGGACGGTTACAAGGAGGATCCCCGTCTGACCGGTTCCATATGGTCGTACAAAGCACTTGATCCGAATGTTGCCGGCAATGTACTGATGGACTGCACCATGGACGAGGGTGAACCGGAATATACCGTATCCTATCGTTACTATGAACAAACCGGCTATTTCCAGAAAAAATACATCAATATCAATTCCTACAATGAAGGCAAAATCGAACCTTTCGGCAAGCAGATGTTCCCCGGAATATCTTCGCAGACATCCCAACAGCTACTCCAAATTGCCGACTTGATTCATATCCGTTTTGCCGACGTTCTGCTCATGCAGTCCGAGCTGAAACAAGACGCTACGGGTCTGAACAAGGTACGTGCCCGCTCCCACTTGGCTCCGGTGGCCTACTCCCTGGAAGCCATCAAGCAGGAACGCCGCTGGGAACTTGCATTCGAGTCCATCCGCTGGTGGGATATCCTTCGCTGGTCGGGTCCTTCGCTTGAGGAAGCCGGTGACATACTCAACAAACAGACCGGGTTCAATATAATAAATGCCGCTACGGTGGTACCGATGGTCAAATTCGACTATAAGAAACGCCTACAAGCAACCCAAGGCTACTGGCCCATTCCGCAAGACGAAATCGACATCTCCAATGGAGTCCTTGAGCAGAATCCAGGCTGGGATGCATCTGCCCAGTTCTCGGATTGGAACAATATGTAAGAGTATTAACCTATAAATAAAGACAATATGAAAGTAACAAAAATATTGATAGCAATGCTTGCTTCAGCCTTCATCGTTACTGCATGCGATCCTATCGAAGACGAAGACTTGCGAGACAAATATGTGACTGATGCCGGTACACCCATAACCAAGGAGGCATTACAAGCCGCCATATCCATTACCCAACCCTTCCCCAACCAAGACGGAGTAGTGGAAGGCGACCAGTATATCGCCCTGAAAAACTCCCGCCCGGACATTGGCGGTTCATGGCACATAGAATGGGGGGGCGAAGGAAGTAAACAAAGTAAGACTCTGGTCACGGACAACGCTACGGTCATCATGGAGTCCAATGCGGACTATTCCATCTACTATATGGGCATTTCCGCCAATCAGATTATCAAGACAGATCCGGTTGTAGTGACTGTGACCAATGTATTCGACGATTGGTCCACTTACTTCACCGGTGCAACCGACAAGAGTGACAAATCTGCCAAGAAGACCTGGAAATTCCGTGAAGTCAGCTGGGGTTCCGTCTGCAATATGGGGGCTCATGGAGGCTGGAAATATACCAGTGCAGGCTATACTCCCGAATCAAATTTTGCCTGGTGGGCCAATGTCACTGCCGCCGAAGCCGGAGACCAGTCCATGGTATTCGAATTCGACGGAAACAAGATGAAAACCTATGATGCCAGCGGAAACCTAAAGGCAGAAGGTACTTTCTCCTTCACACACGAAAAACCGGAAGACGGAGTACTGGGTGAACTGATAACGAGCATCCCCACCATCGGAGGGAATTATGACGACAACGGACAAAGCGTAGGCAGCAACAAATTCTGGCTGCTGACACTGGATGAGAACTATATCACAATCTATCATCCAGGCAAGTATAGCGGTGGTGTGGATTGGGACGACAGCGGCTGGTATGCTTACTTCAAGACTGAAGCAGGAACCGATTCTGAATAATATGCACTCTCTATGAAAAAGAAACTGCTATTTATAATAGCTACTGTCTTTCTAGTAGCCGCATGTCACAATGACGACTACATTCCCGGACTGCCAGCTCCGGGAAATGAAGACAACGAGACCGAAATGGCCGAGCAGGTTGCAGGCCGGGTTGCATTGGGCTACGTCACTTATTATGGCACATCCATACCCGATGCCAAATACCTGACCCACATAAACTACGCTTTTGCAGAATTATATGTTAAAAACGGAATTTATGAAAAGTTTGGCCTGCAAGGTGATAAATCCCGTTTTGATAAGGTAAAGAAAATAAAGAGCCAGTATCCACATGTGAAGATATTACTCTCTTTTACCAATAGCGTTTCCAATACTGACAATTCCCAGGACGGAGGTTTCTCCGCCCTGGCGAAGAGTCCGGAAATGCGCAAGCAATTCGCACAAGACTGCAGAGCCTTTGTTCTGAGTGAGGGCATAGACGGTATTGACATTGACTGGGAATTTCCCGGTATGACTTTCAGCAGCAATGCCTATGACGAGTTGGTAGATGTGGAGAACTTCACCCTATTGATGAAAGACTTGCGTGCAGAGTTGGGGCAGTCCACCCTATTGACCTATGCAGGTTATTGCATGGACAAGCGTCCCCAAGGCGAAGGCTA
>OJNQ01001763.1_pt1 | contig 14919 bp, 17 predicted proteins | sample 1597621 | NCBI WGS metagenome assembly OJNQ01 (sample SAMEA2452137, study PRJEB22498) | human gut metagenome | reverse complement strand
GCGGGGCATCGTCCACTGTGGAGGAGCAGTAAGACTGGGTCAGCCAGCGGCTCCGATGAAGCACAATCTCCTTGAATCAGGGGAAGAATCCCCTGTCTTTAGACATGGGGAGTATGTCAAAAAAAGAAAAACAAGTAGGAATGTGCCAGAATGGCAGCAAGACACATCCTGAATAGAATATTTAAAACGAATGAGTCAACATCCCCGCTCTTCTTTGAGCGGGGATGTTGTTTTGTTTTAATAATCTAAATTATTGTTTATAAGTCATATATGTGGTATAATTAAATATAGAATGAACTTTGGGGAGGGATAAAAAACGGGCAAGTTTTATGCGGTTCGCAGAGGAAGAAAGACCGGAATTTTTAACTCGTGGCCCGAATGCAAGAAACAAGTTGATGGCTATTCTGGGGCTGTATATAAAAGCTTTTTTTCTTACCCGGAAGCGAAACATTTTTTGTCCGCCGGTGGACAGAAAATGGATGCCAGCCGCTTTGAAAACCCCATGGTTGCATACACTGATGGAAGTTTTGTGGATAGAAAAGGGGGCTGGGGATTTGTTATTCTCCAAGGTAATGTCCCCACAATCAAGGCATATGGCCCTTGTACAAAAAGGTCAGCTATCCGCAACATCGGCGGGGAAATAGAGGCGGCTGAAAAGGCTATCCAAAAAGCCATTGATATCGGTGCCGACTTTATCCAGTTGCATCATGACTATGAGGGTATAGGTCGTTGGGGCGATGGGGATTGGCAGACAAATCGGGATGAAACGACAGCCTATGCCGACTTTGTGCGAATGGCGAGAGAAAGAATCGCTATAGAATTTGTAAAGGTAAAGGGCCATGTCGGAGACAAATACAATGAAATGGCAGATAGGCTGGCTGAAATGGGCGTTTCTGCCACGGAAGCTGTGTATATGAAGGCAGATGGAGGAAATGCCGAAGTGGGAACAAGCGAAACATCTCAAAAGCACATTACTTTCGCTGAAATGCTGAAGGCTTGGCGGAAGGACCAAAAGCTAACACAAGCGGCCGCTGTTAAGGCGTCTGGGCTATCTGGGTTTGGGAAACTGGAGCGAGGGGAAGCCCTCAAACTGGCGCCAAGCGACCTACGGGCTCTCTATCAACTCATTTCGCCTAAGAACATGGGCTTTGTAGAATTCCTTGCTCTTTGGGCTGGGGAAAACAATGCTGTAGAAAACGTCATATCTGCATCGAGCAAAGAGAACACAAGGAATGAGATTCAAATTTGGTGCGATAGCCACAAAGAATATGTTTGGGATTTGGAAGATGTCGCTGATGGCAGCATTCTTAGTGTTGAGCAGATTTCCGAATATTGCCAGACGAAAAAAATTGAGCTGCCATTCTCAAGCAATGAGTTTGCTGACTATATCAATCAGAGCCTTGGACTGGGAGTTGCCTCATGAGCCGAATTTTTATCACAGGAGATTGCCACGGGAAATACGGACGGTTTGGCATAGAAAACTTTCGACAATAGGAATTTCTCACCCGAGATGATTATGTGATAGTCACAGGGGATTTTGGATATTGGAACCGCTCTTCTGAACAGGAACAATGGCGAAACTGGCTGGCACGGAAAAGCTTTACGATTTTGTTTGTAGATGGGAACCATGAGAACTTTGATATGTTGACCGAACTCCCAACTGAAGAATGGCGTGGGGGAAAGATTCATAAAATCGCAGACAACATCTTCCATTTGATGCGTGGGCAAATTTTTGATATTGCGGAGAAAAAGTTCTTCACCATGGGTGGAGCAGCCTCTCATGATATTCAAGATGGGATTCTGGACCCCAATGCTCCAGACTTTCTTGATGAATACCGGTGGATGGCTCTAAGAGGGGCGATGTTCCGTGTGCTGCGAAAATCTTGGTGGCCAGAGGAGATGCCTTCCAAAAGTGATTTCGAAGAAGCAGAGATAAACCTCTCAAAGTTTGGTAACTCGGTCGATTACATTGTCTCACATGATTGCCCTGACAGTGTTCTTGACTTGCTGGGCGGTGGGATGTACACGCAGAACGAACTCACTCACTGGTTTGAAGAGAGGATTGAAAACAAGGTTCGGTTTTCCGGATGGTTTTTCGGGCATCATCATGAAAATCGCGCTTTGGGCAAGCATATTTGTTTGTACAAAGATATCGTTGAGCTCGAAACTTATGAAAAGTATCTTGCCCAATATTTATCGAACAAATGAAGAATTAAAATGAAACGAGGAAATGCCTGGTGGCATATAAAAAATGGACACGCCGGGGATGTAACGAATCAATCCTGGCTGCTGTAGAAACCCTCTCAAAAATGAATAAGCAAGAGCTGGTTGCTCCAAAAGATACGCCCCCAGAAGACATTGAGGGAATGGTGGAGGCGGCAGCTCGTATAAAGAATGCTATTGAACAAAAAGAGCCTATAACCATCTTCGGTGATTATGATGCTGACGGGGTTTGCTCATTGGCAATCCTTTTTTTGCTTTTTAAGTATTTTGAAGTGACGCCAACAATCCGTGTACCAAAACGGATGAGCGAAGGGTATGGGGTATCTGAGGCATTTATAGATGAAGTCCCGGCCGGGTTACTGATAACTGTGGATAACGGTATTGCAGCGATTAAGGCAATCAAAAAGGCAAAAGATAAGGGCTTGTCTGTCATCGTGCTTGACCATCACCTTCCAGGCGATGAACTCCCTGCTGCGGATATTCTCATCGACCCCCATGTCCATCCAAATAAGAATGGATATGAGGATTTTTGCGGAGGAGGATTGTCCTACAAGCTTGCACAGATGCTTTTGCCAAAAGCGGAAAGCATTCTTCTCAGCAAGTTAAGCGCGATGGCTGCTATTGCTACAATAGCTGACGTCGTGCCTTTGACTGGAGCTAACAGGGTAATCGTCCAGGATGGGCTGCGGGCCATAAACAGACGTGAAGTTACGGCTGGTTTGAAAGGACTCTTGGAAGCATGTCAGTTCACGACGGTCAACGAAGAGAATATTGCCTTTAAGCTTGCCCCAGTCCTTAATGCGGCCGGCCGCATTTTGGATGATGGCGCTCGGTATTCCAGTGGATGTCTCGCGCAAGATAGCAAGCCAGTCCCTGCATTGGCGGCAAAGCTGTTAGAAACAAACACAAAAAGAAAGGAAATCGTAGAGGCAGCATACCAGCGGACAATAGAACAGGTAAGGGATATCCAAGAGGCGCCGCTTGTTGTTTATGACGCAAGTCTGCATGAAGGGGTTGTTGGTATTGTGGCCGGAAAACTGGCGGAACAGTATAACATGCCAGCGTTTGTTTTTTCAGGAGAGGGTCATGAGCTGCATGGCTCAGGAAGAAGTGCGGGAGGAGTACACCTGCGTGATTTGGCCGCAAAAGCGAGTGATTTGTTGATTCAGTTTGGGGGACACGCCGGCGCCGTAGGGCTCACAATTGAAAAAGACAATATCTCTGCTTTCCTAAAACGATTACAGGATGAAATCAAGGGGTTTTCTTTTTCAGACCCTGATGAACTTTTATATGATGTGATTATCTCGCAGGAAGAAGTGTGCGGGGCTATCCAAGAGCTCGCCCAGTATGCTCCGTATGGGGAACATAACCCCAAGCCTGTGTTTCTTATTCAAGATATAGAATTGTTTCAGCGATTTGGCTCATACGCAAAATATATGGGTAAAAATTGCGAGCATGTCAAATTGACAGCTCTTGGATACTCATTGGTAGGATTTGGGCTTTCAGAACGATACAAGACGCTCGGGGAGCCGACAACAGTTGATGTGGTCGGGCGTCTTGGGATGAATGAAAGCGTCTTTGGGTCTTTTCCGCAGGTTGAAATCATTGATATTCGGCCTGCTGGTTGACAATGTATAAATTGGAATTGGAGGAAAAATCGTGGTAAAAATCAAAAAACTCTGGTCGATTCAAGAGTTGCGAGAAAAGCTGCTCTACACCTTATTTATTTTGCTCTTGTTTCGACTTGGCTGTGGGCTTGCAGTGCCTTTCATCAATGCAGATGTTCTGTCTGCCATGTTTAGTTCTGGTAATACACTGGATTACCTTAACATGATTTCTGGTGGTGCTCTTGCCCAGTGTGCAATTTTAGCTTTGGGTGTTGCTCCGTATATCAATGCATCCATTATTGTCCAGCTCCTTTCTGTGGCAATCCCTTCTTGGGAGGCAGCGAAGAAAGAAGCAGATGGGCAAAAGAAAATTGAGCGGTACACCAGAACGATTGCCTTAGTGTTTTCGGTATTTTTGTCGGTGGGTTATTATCTTATCCTTCGCCGGTATGGTGCTCTGCAGTATACAGATGGCATCCCTGGATGGTTTGCTGCGGCGGTCATTGTTTCTGTTTTTGTCGCAGGGGCTCAAATGACAATTTGGCTGGGGAACAAAATCGATGAAAAAGGAATTGGCAATGGGGTATCCTTGATTATCTTTGCCGGTATTGTTGCACGGTGGAGCAGCGTATATTCTGCAATCCAAAATATCATCTTGAATGTATCTGCCGGCAAATGGTATTTTATTGGGTTTGGAGCCCTCTTGGTCGTGTTTGTTCTGGCATCGATTTGGTTCGTGGTCTATGTGAGCGGGGCAGAGCGCCGAGTACCTATTCAGTATGCTGGCCGAACCAATGGGCGTGTACAATATCGCTCTCAGTCCAGCTTTATTCCCTTGAAACTCATTATGAGCGGGGTACTCCCCATCATCTTTGCCAGCACGATTTTGAGCCTTCCTCAAACAATTGCGATGTTCATGGATGCAACCAAACATCCTCAGATGGTTTCGATGATGGCCGGATTTAATTCGTCCAACTGGATTTACTGTGTTTTGTATATTGCCTTGATTTTCTTTTTCAATTATTTCTATGTATCGATTCAGTTTGACCCGGTCGAAATGGCAAACAACCTGAGAAAGAACGGCGGGACTATCCCTGGGATTCGTCCGGGCAAAACAACCAGTGACTATATGGCAAAAGCAATGCATCAGCTTGCTGGAACTGGTTCCTTGGCTTTGGCTCTCATTGCACTTGCCCCGATTTTGCTGGGCAATACAACAGGGCTTGCTGTCCAGCTTGGAGGAACGAGCCTGCTCATTGTTGTCAGTGTTGCCACAGAGTTAATGACATCGATGGACTCGTATGTAACTGTTCGCCATCACAAAGGCTTTTTGTCGTAATGGGAGGTTTGGAGATTGAAAGCGTATGAAGTTATTTTGGGAGTGCTTGCAATTTTGGCGGCGCTCACCGTTATCCTCTTTACGTTTATCAGCAAGAAAGAGGGGAAGGGCCTGTCGGCTGCTATTGGAGGAATGAGTTCTTCCATGGCGGCCAACAGGGACGGGGGGAATGAAGCCCTTTTCACCAGAATGGTGTGGTGCGGAGCAATTTGCTGCGTAATCGCCATTGTTGTGCTTGGGATTATGACGGCACATTTTGCGTAAAGGAGGGAGAAGAAGAGTGGAGAAAGTAAAAAATCCTCGTGGAAAAGTGTTTAATAGAGTAAAAGAGTTCCTTCATCCTACGAATGTTACCTGGAAATCTCCGAAGGATACCACACATGATTCCATGGTGGTATTAGGGGTTGTTGCAGCGGCAGGAATCCTGCTTGCGGGTTTTGATGTGTTGTTGGGCGTGGTTTTAGGTCTCGTGATGTAACCATTGCCCTTTCCCGAAAAGTTCGTAGTGTAAAAAGTATAAAAGCATAAAAACCGATTGTGTGATTCGAAAATGAATAACAAATCGGTTTTTGTGTTTTATCTTGAGGAAAGGGCGTGATTAACATTAGTTTTAAGCCTAAGAAGAGAAGTGACGGCGTGAATGTTCGGGCTCCAATGACCAAAGAGGCTGTAGCCGAATTGCTGAAAATTACCCCGGATGCTTTGGAAGCGTTTGAAAAGACATATGAAGTGGCTGCGCTGAAAGCAGATTCTATGTCAAACAATTTCTTTAACATCAATGCGCAGCAAATGAAGGCTGACATGCAAAAAGACGAACGAGATATCGAAACAAGCACCCAGAATATGTTGGACCGTATGGAACGGCGCATTATCAATGAGTTGCTGGCTGAAACGAAGGTGTATGTTTTTGATGGCAAAGAGGCAAAAGAAATTTCATTTCCAAATGTCTCGAAGGAAAACCGAGTAACAGCGAAAGAGATTATGGATTTGCCGGAAAAATGTAGGCCTCAATTAACAGGGAATTTGATGACCATTGAAATCAACGAACAGTCAAGCCAAATACTTCTCTGGTACTACTCTGAATACATGAATAATCCTGACCCACAAATACGTAAAGAGGCGTATCATCATTTCCGACAGGGCCTGGATATTCTTGATTTGGATTTGTTGACCTATGAAATAATTGGCACAAACCCAAATTCCATCGGAGTGTGGTTCCCAGCCCTCGTTGAGGCGGCGAATAAACAGGATTTTTTTAAAATCCCAGCGACACGGATTATTAAAGTCCCCATGCCAATACTGCAGCTCACACGTCTGGATTATCCTCAATTATCCAAATCCACATTGCGCATAGTTGATGGGTTTTGCTTTAGGGCGTTTGGGCTTGATGAGGAGAAAGACTATTTCATCAAAACGGGGACATATTCTTCTAAATTTGATTTCCGCAATACGCATGTGTATGGTGCGAAAGAAGTTCGTGAGCTGGGTGAATATCTACTTTTTATCCATCATCAGGCGTGCCAGATGGCCTCACCGCTTAATAACAAGCAAATCTATGGGGCATCTACAACCAACGAGTGGGCCGTTCGAGAGTTCATTAAGGACAAGGAGAATAACCCGTGTATTTACAAAGGAATGCCTCTGCATACGGAGTATCGGGTTTTCGTTGATTTCGACACTAATGAAATCCTTGGAGTCAATCCATATTGGGACCCGGACGGAATGAAACAGCGTCTGGGCCATGGGAGTGACGCGGACAATCCACATCAAATTCACGACTACATCATCTACCAGATGCACGAAGAAATCTTGATGAAGCGCTATGAGCAGCACAAGAATACAGTATGTACCCATCTCCTGGGAATGCTGCCTGATTTTGACATGAGTGGCCAGTGGGCAATTGATGTCATGCAAAATGGTGATGAATTTTGGATTATCGATATGAGCCTGGCTGTCAATTCGGCATTAAGTCATTGCGTGCCCCAGGGGAAATTGAAGCCGATAAATGAAAATTGGATTCCCAAAATAACCGTAAAGGAGAAGAGCAATGGAAAAGATTGACGATTTTCGTGGGGACTACATGTTCCTGAGCAACTTTTTTGAAGCGCCCGTCACCATCAATGGTATCAAGTTCCGTAACAATGAGGCGGCGTTCCAGGCACAAAAATGGCCTTCTCACGCCAATGAGTTCGCGAACTTGACGGCATCGGAAGCGAAATCACTTGGCCGTCGGGTCATGTTGCGGCCTGATTGGGAACAAGTAAAAGATGTTCTCATGTATCGTATCGTATACGCGAAGTTTGCACAAAACTCTGCGCTTAGAGAACGCCTGTTAAAAACTGGAGACACAGAGCTTGTTGAAGGGAATACCTGGGGCGACCGATATTGGGGTGTTGTTGATGGCTATGGAGAGAATAAACTGGGTAAAATTTTGATGGAGGTTCGAGGTGAGCTGCGGAAAAAATATAGTACGCACGAAGAACCTTTGCGTTCGGCGTTTCTGACTCTGTTTTTTGGAAATGGGCCGGGGGTAAGTATTACCCTGGAAAAAGAGCAGGTTAAAGCTATATGTGATGTAGCAGGAATTTCCATCAACTGCTCGGAAGAATTGCTTGATGGGTAAAAATATAGTATGAGGTTGCCAACAAATACGATTTGAAATTGGGAATGCCCGCGCAATAGCGCGGGCATTTTTGTTTAAAGATGACAACCAAAAGTACAAGAGCCGGCCGAAAAATTCCCTACTCTGTGAGAGAATGCCAGAGACGGGGGCTTTTCATTGCCTCCCCCGAAAAGTTAAAAGCGAGAACTGGAAATCAATTATTCTTTGTGGGATAATATCAATAAGCAGAACGTATTTCTGCTGTAGATATGGCCCCAGAACAGGATAGACTGTAGAAGAAAAACAGAAGTGACGAACTGGTTGTCCCATACAGTCTGTTTTGGTCAAAAACGAGATTCCCGCATACGTCAATGTGGTTGAGCTTGTTGGTGACTTCGGGACCGGTTGCCAGAACCGGAAGTTTGTGGCAGAGTAAGATGCCGCAGCAATATGGCTGTGAAAAGTTTCGCCCGGATGTGTGCGCACGCGGAAGGGAAAAACCGTACAGGTGGGAAACCTGTGCCAAATTTCCGTTTTCTGAATCATTCAGCAATGCCAGCCGGCATTGCTTTTTTATTTATACCGAAATATTGTTCGTAGGTACATATTATGGTATAATTAAAACTGTGATAATACGAGCAGGAGGCACATGGATGCGTCTGGAATTATTGGGTATTCCTGACAACAAAATGAAACAACTCCAAAGGGCTGGGATAGAAAGTATTGAAGACCTTGCCCGTTATTACCCGCGTCGTTATAACGATTTTAGGACAGTTGTAAGGGTCGATGACTTGATGCAGCATGTGGGCGAAGTGGTTTCTGTAGTCGGGCAAATCGTGTCCATAAAGCAGGGCGGAACATACACGACAGCATATGTGCGTGATGGGTCAGAAAGAATGCTGGGTGTGACTTGGTTCAATCAGCCATATATTGAACGCAGGCTTTATACTCGCCAGGATTATGTCTTTTGTGGCAAGGTGCAGTACAACCAACAATTTGATTCCATTTCGATGCCTGGCCCATTATTCTTCAGCAATGGCCCTGCAGATTTTCGTCGAATCATGCCTGTTTATAAAAAAGTCAAAGGGATGGCCGATGAATATTTGTCCGACTGTATAAAGAAAGCTGTCGCACTAATTTTGGCGGACAAAGATTCATTTGAATATTTAGAGAGTTCAGCACTTGAACGACTGGAGGTCCCTGCCTTTAAGAGATTTTTGCCGATGGTTCATGCTCCACAGGGAGACAGTGACTTGAAAATCTCAGAGCGCCGCAAAATCGTGGATGAACTTTTCCCTTTTGCTATGAAAATGACGCAAAGAAAAGGGGAGGAAATCACTCAGTCCATTTATCAAGTGCAGGACAAAAGTCTCCTGGGCACATTTGTTCATAATCTGCCTTATCAGCTGACAAAAGACCAAAGTGCAGCTATTCAGGAAATTGTTTCGGCCATGGAAAGCGGCCGGCGAGTGGATGCATTGGTTCAAGGAGATGTAGGCTGTGGGAAGACCGTAGTGGCTATGGCTCTGTGCGTCGTTATGGCGCACAATGGTTTTCAATCGGCGGTAATGGCCCCTACGACTGTTCTTGCAGAGCAGCATTATAAGAAGTTTCGTGATGCTTTGGCCCCTCTTGGCATTACTGTCGATTATCTTGTAAGTGGGATGAGTGCAAAAGAAAGAAGCCAAATTTTGTCCTCTATTGAAAAGGGAGAGACCCAGGTTGTTGTTGGAACCCACGCCGTAATTGCAGACGCGGTCAAATTTAAGTCACTTGGGCTTACTATCGTCGATGAAGAACATCGTTTCGGTGTGGAACAGAGAGGCCTTCTTCAGCAAAAAGCCAAAGACGGCGTTCACAGTGTCAGCATGACAGCAACGCCTATTCCAAGGACTCTTGCAGTAACCCTGTATGGAGAGAATACGAGAATCATCAATATCCGGTCGATGCCTTCCGGCAGGAAACCGGTCATAACCGTTATCAATTCCAAGCCGGAAAAGGTGTGGGCAGCTATGCATCGACAAATCAATGAGGGGCATCAGTGCTATGTTGTTTGCCCTCTAATTGAGGAGTCTGACAATGATGCCCTAACTGGAGTAGCCTCAGCAGAAGAAATATCCAAACAACTCAAAGATTGGTTCGCTCCATATCCAGAGGTAACTGTTGACCTTATTACTGGCGACCTCAAAAAAGAAACGATTCAAAAAAGGTTGGAAGCATTTGCAAAAGGTAAAAGCCAAATCCTTGTTTCTACGACGATTGTAGAAGTGGGCGTTGATGTCCCGAATGCAACCGTTATGGTAATCCAGAACGCCGAACGCTTTGGGCTTGCTCAGCTGCACCAGCTCCGTGGACGTGTTGGGCGGGGGAACGCTCAGGGGTATTGCGTCCTCTTGTCGCAGAGAAAAGACAGTTCTCGCCTACAAATAATGACAGAGACTTCCGATGGGTTTGAAATTGCCCAAAGTGACCTTGAAATGAGAGGGTCTGGTAACTGGGTCGGGACGAAACAGCATGGATTTGAACGGAGCATTACCTTGATGCTGCAGAACCCAGAAATTTACAGCAAGTGCATTGCGGAAGCAGAGAGACTCTATAAAGGGAAAGCCCAGTGGGATAAATGCATACAGATGTTTGAGCCGCCGGCAGAGTAAGGGGGAAAAGATGAAGACCATAACAATAGATATGAAAAAGCTGTCCGCAGCAAGAATTGGGATTGTTTTTATAGTCATATTCCATGTTGTATCAGGAATATTGCTCAAAGACGTAGCTCAGCGGGCGACTTGGCTGCTCAATGAATCCGAAAGATGGTATTTTAAGGGAATTGGAGCCATTGATACTGTCTTGTCGATTTTCGCAATTCTGTCGTTGGTGTATCTTCTCCTGGGGCCATATATGGAGCTGGTTCGAGTGGGTACAAATGATAGTGATTACTTTAAGGGTGCATTTAAAAACCCGGAACAGTTCATGGAAGAAGTTCAATCCCAGTCAGATAAGGTGAAAACAATCCAAGAATGTTTAAAGCTATTCTTTGCTTGGACGGCTTTCTCTCAAATCAGCCACTATGCCCCTTATCTGGAAGCTCTTTTCCTGTTTTGGGGATTCGCTGTCAGTATGTTTGGGGGAAGTCTTTTACACCTTCTGCTCTACTTTGTGGCCGCTTTTATTTCAGCTTTTTATCGAAAGTATATCGGGAGTGTTTTGGAACCAGCCTCCGTGGTGGGCTATACCCAAAACATTGAAGAAAAGAAGGAGGAATAAACTTGAAAAGGATACTTGCTTTGATGTTGGCAGTGATGTTCAGCATTGCCTGTTTTTCAGGATGTGGACAGGCGCCGACTGAAGAAGAGTTGCAGGCTCAAAAACTCGCAGAGATGGAGGCCGAAGAAGCATCTACTGGGCGCAAGCGCATGACCAGTGTAAAGCTTGAAGACTGCGAAATTGTTCTGCGGGAATTTGTGGAAGGGATTCAGACCGATGATACAGAAAAAGTCGCTGGAGCGGTCGGGTCACCCAATGTATTTGGCGAGAGCGATTTATATGGCTGGGCCCTGGCCAACGGGTACGAAGGTTTGCAGAAAACACCATTGGAAGACATCCAAGTAAGAACGGAAAAGAATGGGGCTATAGCAAAGCTGTTCGTCTATATTGGGGTCACAGAAGATGAAATGGCAGTAGAGTATTCATCGGTGTATGAAGGCGGTCGATGGATTTTAGTACCTCCGCAGGGAGTAGCGGCTGAGTTTACCTTTACTGCCCCAACAAAGTATGTGTCTTGCGGGGAAACCAATTTGACTCAATATGCGAAATCAGCAGGAGAAAACAGCTATACATGGACATTTGTCATTCCGAGAATGATTGAGCTGGAAAATCCCTCCGACTTCTTGATTAAATCGAATCTTGGGGAGTTCAGCGGCAAAATGTTCAATACGATGCGGGATGGATATATGCTGCTCGTTGATTTGACCGACGAACAAAAAACGGAATTTGAAGGATACGCGACAGCGGCATTCCAAAATGTGTTTGAGCTCCTCCAGTCTGGGGCAAGTACGACCGAAGTGTCTCAACTGCTTTTGGCTGAAGAAACATTGAGGGCTTGTTTCCCTACTGGAGATGACGCAAAAGAAGAATATGCCGAGAAACTCAAAACGGTAACAGGGGTTTCGATGAATGCTGATGATGCAAAAGACGGATATCCTGCGGAGTACACCTACCGCTTGGCTGGTGAAGATGGAATTATCATGGACACAAAGTTATTGATTTCTACTTCTGTTGGGGAATGCCGGAAGAAAGCTACGGTAACAATGCAAAACTATGGGGGTGTGTGGAAAATAGTTAAGGTCGTATGTACGGACAACAGTAATCCGTTCGTTGATTTCGAAGCATACGACCCCGCATGGTAAGATAATGCCTCTGGCTGGACGGTTGTGTCTGGCCAGAGTTTTTTGTTATTAAAGTTTTAATTATTACAATTTATAGTATTTAGACCATAATTATGGTATAATTAAAACATGAGCAAGAGGAGGGGATTATATGCAGCGACATCCATTTTTAGTGGCTTTTGCCACATGTTTTGCAGGATGCTCTATCGTGGGTGTAATCGCTTTGCTTATATATACGCCTTCATCTTATAGCTTATTGGCTGCGGCAAACATGTGTCTGGCTTGTGGGGCATTGTATTGCATTTTTAATATCTATGCGGCATTTAAGCTGACCCATACAGAGATGATGAATGTGGAAGATTATCGGTTTTACAGGGTGTTTGCAAGAGATTCTACATTTGCAAGCCTGTTGTTTGCTTTGGCAGCAATCATGTTGTTTGCTGTTTGTTGAGGGGGAGTTGTAGTTGTTCCTTAAAACAGAACATGGGGCAAGGCCTATTGTAAGTATCTCCGACCTCGTGCAAGGCGTGTCATCGAGCACATATTTTGCACTTCATGATATAACAGGAACCTTTGTTGTCTGTAAGACAAAAGAGGGAAGGGAAGGTACTGGGATTAAGGCGACATTGCTGGATAATACGGGCGTGGCCCTTACAGCATGCAATATTATCGGGGCTGCATCGTCATTGCGTGGGGCTCAAAGGGTTGCCACGCAATACGACGAGCTGGAGAAACTGTCGTGAGCCAGAAGATATATAACATCAACGACTGTCTTAAATTTGGGGCATTAGGTGAGAGAGCCATTACGAATTTCCTGTTGCGGCGCCCGTATGTGGATGGCTTTGTCGACGTCAGGGATATCTCATCTATGCGCCACAAGGATGTCGATTTCATCCTGATACTTATAGATGGGTCGTGTCACTATATCGAGGTCAAGACCGACAGTTATTCATCGGGAAATGTATTTATAGAAGAAAAGTCCAGTGTTTCAGCCGGCACCTTGGGCTGTGTGATGAAAACAGAGGCGACCTTCCTTTTTTACTATTTCATTAACGAGCAGGTTGTTTACATAATCAATACTCGTGAATTCAAAAAGTGGTATGAAAAAAACAAGAACAGGTTTCGTTTTATCCCAGCCGTAAGGAACCGAGTGAAAGGCCGTGAATATGCTTCTTGCGGCAGGGTAATTCCAAGGTGGGTGTTAGAAAGTGAGTGTACCGCCTTCGTAAGGAAACGGGATATTGTGGCAGACGGTTATCAATACGTGAAGCCGGCGAGCAGCGCTTTGAGCCCAAACAACATAATTCAATAAGAAGGTAAAAGATGTATATATTGGAACGACGAGGCGATGTTTTTTCGGCTGAAGATGAGGGCGTTTTTTTTGCTCATTGTATTTCAGCGGATTTTGCCTTGGGAGCCGGCATTGCTGTTGAATTCAATCGACGCTTTGATATGAGGAATAAGCTGCGCAAACGCTTTCCCAATGGAGCTCCATCAAATTCGTGCTGCATTAAAATCGACAATGTGTTAAATTTGGTAACGAAAAAACAGTATTGGGAAAAGCCAACAGAACAAAGCCTGGGGATATCGTTGATGGCAATGGCAAAATTGTGCCGTCACCACGGCGTCAAAAACATCGCAATGCCTCGGATTGGCTGCGGGATTGATGGATTGCAGTGGGAGAGAGTCAGAGAAATTATTTCAAAGGTTTTTGCCAACGATGATATTTCCATAACCGTATTCTATTTGTAATTGTCAGAGAACGTTTCTGATAATAAATAAAAGAAAGGAGAGCGGCGCATTATTGGCGCCGTAGAGAAAATGAAAAGTCTTAAAAAAATTCTTGCTATGAGCCTGACATTTATCATGGCTCTGACCCTTCTTACCGGGTGTGGGAAAGGGGCTTCTGATAGCGGCTCTGCACTGACAGCTGATGAGGTCGCTTTGGCGCAGATGGAAGACTGTACCCTTAGTGATGAAGAAATGCTCGATGTTATCAAAGAGTATTTTGATGTTTTCACAGCGTTATTTGAGAAGACTGGGGAGAACATCGTAGCCACCGTCATCACAAAGGGCGATAAAGTGATGGTCAATACCTCGCGGCCGGAACTTGATGATGAGGGGAATCCCACAGGGAAAACTGTAACCGATGAAGCTGTTTTTGAATGGGATAGTGCGCGTGATGCGTATGCATATTTGTATCAGCAGGGTCAGGTGGATTTAGAAGGGAATCTGTCCTTTAGTAAGGAGGATATTCTTGCTGAGCAGCAGCCTGGAGATGATGCCGAGGTTCCGGATGAGGAAGTAGAAGAGAATGTCTCTGATACAGCCGATGAAGTAGATGAATCGGATATGCCGGATTCTTCTGTTCCCAGTGAGAACACTGAGCCTGTTGAGGAGGAATAACTTGTTTTTGTTTATGAAAGGGAAGGTCGTGCTTGCGGATGGCACGCACGACCTTTATCTAATGAATGTCCGGGTTACTGACCCGGAGTCCTTTACGGATGAAAAAGCGGCGGAAATTGCGGAAGAGTTTCGACAGAAGTGGCTTCGGAAATCGAAAGGCATTTCTGCAGAGGTTGAGTGGGTGCCAAAAAGTGAGTTGGAAAGTGCTGGTGGGCCTATCTATAAGGCTTTTTGCGCACACTAATAACCATTCGGGTTCCCTTCAAATGGGATTGAGGTCCCCCGAAAAGTAAATAGAATAGGATTTATCAAAGAATAAAACGCAAATCTTGTATGACGGAAATGAGTAAGGTCTCAAAG
>OJNQ01001757.1_pt1 | contig 14949 bp, 8 predicted proteins | sample 1597621 | NCBI WGS metagenome assembly OJNQ01 (sample SAMEA2452137, study PRJEB22498) | human gut metagenome | reverse complement strand
ACTGTCCCGGTCCATCAATCTGAACAACCGGCTCGTATCCCATCTGCACAAGCTTGCTCTTTAAGGCATCCATCTGAATTATGCTGCCTTCTGCTATTTCAAGATAATTATTTTTAATTTTTTCAATTGGCATTATCTTGTCCATAAAGGCATCCGGCGTCAAAATTACCGTAAATGGCTTATCTTCAACTATTTTTTGAATAAATTCAAGTCGTTGTTGCAATATAAGATTTCCGTGTACATCCGCACTAAAGAAAATAAAATCCTTTGCAGGATACATTACAACATCGTCCGCAAAACCCTTTAAATCCTGATACAACTGACTTGCTTTTGTTGCACTAAAAGTAACAATGACTTTCTGCTTGTAGCCATTGCTCAATCCATTAATAAAATGAGCAAGCTGGGATTCCCCACACCCTGTAACCTGACAGGATTTGTGTTCAGACAAGCAGACCTTAACCTGCTCAAACTCATTTAATTGTAATAGTGGATAATCAAAACTTTTCATTTACTACTCCCGGACTTCACTATTTTGATAGATTCTAGTTGAATTTATTCATTGCTATATTTATATCTTCTAATTAAATTTGTTCATTGCTGTGTTTATATCTTCCAAAATCATAACTTCAACTGCTGAAGCTGCATCTTTTATACCCTGCTCAGCCAAAACTCTTTCGCCCTTGCTAAACTTGCCAAGCACATGATTTACAAGATTTCCTTCATTTGCACCTACTCCCACGCGCACCCTCTTAAACTTCTGAGTTCCCGCGTGATTAATAATACTCTTCAAACCATTATGACCGCCTGCGCTGCCCTGGGCTCTAATTCTAATTCTTCCCGTAGCCAAATTAATATCGTCAGAAATAACAATAATGTCATTCTCCGGATCAAGCTTATAGAAATCCATAACTGCTCTCACTGACTCAACGCTAAGATTCATATAAGTCTGTGGCTTCACCAAAATCACTTTCTCGCCACCAATATTTCCAATACCGCATAAAGCCTTGTGTCTCTTAGTCTTCACCTCAACACCCATCTGACTTGCCAACTCATCTATAACATCAAAACCAATATTGTGTCTTGTTTTATCATATTCCTTATCAGGATTCCCTAATCCAAAAACTGCATACATAATCGTACCTGCCTTCTATAATTTACAAAATAGTCTTACTCTTAATGATACTATTTTTAGGAGTTTATTTCAACTAACTAAGGGGATTATGTTTGTATTTAATCCCTTAAAAAAATTACCCCTCCGAAAGCTGACACTTTCCGAGGGATTCTTCTTTTTTTAATATTTACTTTTCATCTCTTGTAACAACACTTATTCCAATACCAATTGCATTAGGTCCAACGTGACATCCTATACTAAATGACAATGAATCATAATATATATCGTCGATTTCGTTTTCAAATGTATCTTTTACCATCTTGTACCACTGGTCTGCGTCTTCCTGTTTCTGGAATGTTCCTGCTGCTCCAAGTCTTAACTGTTTTCTATCTACATCAGCAAATCTTGTATTAAGGTCTTCTTCAATAGCTTCTAACATCTTAAGTTCAGCTTTCTTCATTCCTCTAACTTTAGTGAATGCATCAAGCTTTTCACCCTGAATTGTAAGTACAGGCTTAATGTTAAGAACTGCTCCTATGGCTGCTCCTGCTGCTGTAACACGTCCTCCTTTTTTAAGGTATTCTAAAGTATCAACAGCAATGTAAATACTTGAATTGTAAGCATTTTCTTCAAGTTTCTTTTTTATTTCTTCTGCTGTCATTCCCTGATTAGCCATCCATTTTGCTTCAAGCACTGACTCTCTCATTGTTACTGAGATTCTGTGGTCATCAACAACCTGAACCTTTCCGTCATATTCTTCTGAAAGCTGAATTGCCGCGTGACATGAAGCACTTAATCCGCTTGACATTGGAATGTAAACAACCTGTTCATAGCCTTCCTTCAAAATGCCATCCCACATATCCATTACATCCCCGGGTGATGGCTGTGATGTTGTAACATTCTTTCCTGAAGTCATTGCGCCATAATATTCTTCCTGTGTAATGTTCTTTCCTTCGTAAAAAACATCTCCCTCTATGATAACCGGCATTGGAAGAGAATATATTCCAATTTTCTTTCCTTCTTCCGGTGTAATTCCACTATTACTATCAGTCATTACTGCTGTTTTCATATTAGTCTACCCTTTCTCTAATAATTCAAATTTAATGTTTTCTCGTTATTTCTTCTATATGATTGTATCTAAAACAGCCCAAATCAACAGGCATATTTTTCCCAATATTAACTTTTACAGTATAACATCTGATTGCTAATTAATCAATAAAAGCAAGCATTTAGGGAAATTTTCTTTGATATTAAAAATAATTTTTGCAATTTAATAATTAGTACAAATTAGTTTATAAGAAGAAAAAGACACAGCCTACTAATTACCGTAAACTGTGCCTCTTTTCTTGTTTAAACACTTGGTTTTTTATTTTTTCAAAATATTACGTCAGACTTATTTAGTATAAACACTCATTTCCCACAATGAATATCCATATGGAAGTGCTCTTTCCACGCCCTGCATTCTTACATATCTTGCCTTTGTAGCGTCAAATGTTATAGTTTCTTCTCCACCTTTTCCATCTGTTACATTCTTAACTGTTGTCCAGTTTTTGCCATCTGTTGATGTCTGAATCTTGTATGCCTTTCCGTAAGCACCTTCCCAGTTAAGTACTACCTTGTTGATTTTGTAAGCCTTGCCTAAGTCTACTAAAAGCCATGCATCATCCACAAAGTTTGATGACCAACGTGTTCCGTTGTCCCCATCTACTGCATATTTTGCTGCCATTGCATCAGCTTCATTTCCTGATGATGTAGCCTTAGCTGATTTTGCAACGTTTGTACCTGATGGAACTGATGAATCTTCATTATTTGAATCATCTGATGTTGAGCCTGAAACTTTACCGTAAACTTCCATTTCCCACAATGAATATCCATATGGTAATGCTCTTTCTACACCCTGCATTCTTACATATCTTGCATCTGTAGAATTAAATGCTACCGTTTCTTCTCCACCTTTTCCATTAGTCACGTTTTTAACTGTCTTCCATGTTTTTCCATCTGTTGATGTCTGAATCTTATATGCTTTTCCGTAAGCACCTTCCCAAGTTAAAACAACTTTATTAACTGAGTATGTTTTTCCAAGGTCTGCATAAATCCATGCATCGTCTGCAAAATTAGATGACCAACGTGTTCCCTTATCTCCGTCTACTGCGTTTTTGCCACCAAATACATCATTTTCTGAACCTGATGTTACTGTTTTACAACCTGTAGAAATAATCTTTGTTTCTGATGTGTCAGGTGTTGTTGGCTGCTCAGGTTCTGTTGATGAACCGTCAATCTTGTATTCTGCTGTTGCCACAGGTGAATCAATCATTCCTTTTCTGTAAGCAATCGCTTTTAATGTTGTATTCTTGCTTATCTTAATACTTGGAACGTATAAGTTTGACTTTTCGTTAGGTGTTGAACCGTCTGTTGTATATCTGATTTCCACACCCTTAGTATTACTGCTAATGTTTACATTCAAAGCCTTACTGTATGTTCCTGATGGAATGCTAAATATTGGTGTTTCAACTTTTGCAGCTTCATACACACCCATTTCCCACAATGAATATCCGTATGCTAATGCTCTCTTTACACCTTGCATCTTTACATATCTACATTCAGTTGCATCAAATACAATGCTTTCTTCTCCACCTTTGCCATTGTTGTTTTCATATACTGTTGTCCAGTTGTTTCCATCTTTTGAAACCTGAATCTTGTATTCCTTAGCATATGAAGCTTCCCAGTTAAATGTAACCTTATTAATTGTGTAATTCTTTCCTAAATCAATCTGACAATACTGATTATCTGTAAATTCTGAAGACCATCTTGTTGTTCCGTCGTTATCGACTATCTTACTTCCGTCTACACTTGGATTTTCTGATGATGAAACCTTAACGTTCTTGCCTAATGCAATATTGTCTTTAAGTGAAACATCTGTGCCATTCACAGTGATTGTGCTTGAAGCCATTGCAGATGTAATATATTCATCTTTTACTGCGATAGCTTTAACTGTTGCTGTACTTGATACTGCAAATACTCCATCATAAACCTTTGATGATGTTGTTGGCATTGTTCCGTCTGTTGTATAGTAAATAGTAACTCCAGGTGTTTCTGATGAAATTGTTACATACTGTGTATCATCATATTTTCCTGATGGAACAGATATTTCAGGAGTTGAAGCCTGTACTATGTTAAAGCTCTTATTCTTATATACTTCAAAGTTTACAAGTGCCTTTGCACCAATTGTTGCTGTGCCAATCTTGTTACCGTTAGTTTTAAATGTTACAACCTTTGTGTCGTTAGTAGGATTCCAAACTGTTGCTGTGTATTTGCTTGTATCCTTGTTGTAATATACTGCTGCTGAGCAATCTCCTGTTGCAACAATGTCAGTTGTTTTTACGCCTAACTGTTTCATACTGTTAATAAACCAATATGTGTTAGCTGTATCTGTTTTCTGAACCTTTGTATCGTTTGCAAGGAATTTCTCCATTGCAAGACTTGGATTAGTCTGTGAAAGGAATGGCCATGTAATATGTTGCCAACCTGTATCTGCCTGTGGATATTCTTTAAGCATCTTGTCAATTTCTTCCTGACTCTTTCCTTCGTTCTTAGCTGCCTGTACTGCCTTAGCCATTGCTATTGTTGTATCATCTAACAATCCCTGATATATTTCAGCACATCTGCTCTGATTCATTCCGTAATATGTTAAATATTCTGAAATCGGAAGCCACTGAATACCATAAACATATAATGGCTGTCCACCAAAGAATGTTCCATAGAAGTTAATTCCACCGTAGACCTGACCTACTACATTGTATGGCCATTCTTTAATCCAGTTGTCTTTGTCGTAATCGAACCAATACTGTTCCACTGCTTCCATTTCATTTGTAAATCCAAATACTCCTGCATCTCTGTATTCATCATTTTCTGTAAGAACTCCCCAAAGATACATACTTACCCAGCTAAATAATGATTCACTGGCTGATTCCTGATTGTTACCTGAATCATTGTCTGCGTATCCGCCTGCCCATGAATGTCCTTCGTACATATCATAAGCTCTAAATCTACAGTATTCACTATCATTGTCAGAAGGTCCGGCATAATCTCTAATCATCATTTCAATCATACCTTTGTAATCATTATAAAATTCCTGATCATATGTAGCTAAAACTGTTGCTGCAAACATGAAGTAACCATATGTAAAATGGTGATCACAAATTGCCGCATTTGCCCCAAACTCGCTCTGTTCATAGTAAAGAGTTCCCCAGTTATTATTATAAATAAAATAACTGATATCATCCTTTCCGTCATAAGTAAACCAGTTAACAAGAATCTTCTTCATTCTCTTTAAGAATGTATCTCTAAGTTCTGTTTCTCCAAGCTGGTCTGCCATAAGAACTCCCATTCCCAAAGGATGAAGGTTCTTGCCTTCCCAATATGCATCACCTGCAGGATTTAAATTCTTTGTTGCATCCTCCAATTCATTTAAGTAACCTAAAACTGCCTCTCCATCAAACTCTGCATTAGTTGGAAGAGCAAATGTTGGAAGAAGTCCTGCAAACTCTGAAACTGTTGTAAATGAAAGTCCTTCAATAGTCTTTAAATCACCTCTTACAGATGAATATGTTGCAAATGCCTTATTATCATCTGTTGAATTTTTCCACTGATGAGGAAGCATACATATAAATGTCTGATCTGTAAATCCATTTCTCTTAAGACTTGTTGTAGTCTTATATGTTGAAGTTACCTTTGCTTTACTGTCATAATAACTGTATGTAACTTTTGTATCTGTAACAAAAGCATATCCATGTCTATAGAATGTTTCAATCTGTGATTTATCTTTCATTGTTCCAATAGACATATAACCGTTAGTTTCAGGGAATGTTACTCTAATATAACTTCCGATTTTCTTAAATGTTGTATTTTCAGGAACAGTTAAACAATAATAACTTTTTGATGTTTTTGTTTTGCTCTTGTTATCACTGTCTGTAATTTCAAGACCGATATGATCTGCTTTCATTGAATCTAGATTTTTTGCCAATATTTCATTTCCGTTACCGTCAAAAATTGATGTAATGGCTGATGATGAAATATAAACTGACTTTGTATCGCCATATTCTGTATAGATGTAAGGTGAACCTTTTACAAATGTACTTGTCATTGCAACATGATTGTCGTCTGCAAGCTGTGCTGTTACTGAATAGTCACCATATCCACTTACCTTATCACAAGCTGTAGCTGTATCAAGGTTTTCAGGCAAAATATAAAAATCAGTTTCAGTTTCAGAATTAACCGATACGTTTACATCAGTACTGCCCATGTCAGGAAGCCAGCCACTTGTTGCTGTCAAAATGCCAAGTCCCTTAGTTGAATATTTCATTTTCATTGGAAGAGTTGACATTAAGTTTCCAAACTTATTAATAAGCATTGACTGCCACCAGTCATTACTTGCTATCGGTGATTTAACATCATCTGTTTTGTAAACAGGTAATTTTGCTTTTTCGTTGTACATTGAATTTGCAAGATATGTTCCCTTACCGTTTGAAACAACATACGAATCAGGAAGGTTTGGAATACTATGGGTTACCTTTCTGTCGCCTGCTTTGTACTTATAAACCTTCATTTCCTTTATGCTAAATCCGCTACCACTTTCAACCCTTGTATATCCATACATTCTTACATAACGTGCATTGGCATATAGTTCAATATTTGCAACTTCATTACCATAACCTTTAAGCTGTCTGTATAAAGTTGTCCAATTACCCCCATCTTTTGAAACCTGAATGTCATACATCTTTCCTGCATCAGATGACCAATCAATTTCAACACGTCCAATATCATAATTTGCTCCAAGGTCAACCATAAACCACTGATTGTCTTTTTCTCCTGATGTCCAATATGAATTATCATTTCCATCAACTGCATTCTTAGCCAATACAGAAGTCTGGTCAATTACTCCATTATCGTCGTACATCCACCATACATCTCTTAATGATGATGCTGTAGCATTTTTATTTAAGGCAAGATTTTCACCATAATCTACGGGTCTTTTTGTTACCCCGTCTTTACCGTACACTTCAAACTCATACAAAGAATATCCGTAAGCTTCTAAAGCCTTCTTTGTCATATAAACTCGTACATATCTGGCATTTGCTGTTATGTTTAAGTCCTCATTTCCACCTTTGCAATCGGAATTAACATAAACATCACTCCATTTTTCTTCGTCATTTGAAACCTGAATCTTGTATTCCTTGGCATAAGCACCTTCCCAATATAACTTTACGCCTGTTACATCAGTAACTTTTCCCAAGTCAACATAAATCCACTCTGTGTTATCATTCCATGCACTTTCCCATCTTGTACCGGTGGATCCATCTACTGCATAAGCCGGGTCACTATTTCCCACTGAAGAACTTGCATACACCATTCTTCCTGTAGAAATTACATAAGGTGAATCATCTGCTGCCATAACATTTTGAATCTGCCCTGCCGGCAACATTCCCGTAACCATTGCCGCTGTCAAAAAGGCCGCTGTGGCTTTCTTTGCCACTGCAATCTTCTTACCTTTTCTCATTATTTTCTTACCTCCTAAATAAAAAAATACAATATATACTTTTAACCCTCTAAAACCTTCCGTACCTGGATTTCTTTAAAGAAATATTCTAGTCCTTTCCAATCTAAAACATTCTCAAAAAATCAAATTACTTTTCTAGAATATTTTAGGAAAACGTTTTTTGCAATATTTCAACAAAGAATAGTTGATTTTAGACGTATTTTTGTATATATTGTATAATTTTTACTTAATTTTACTATTATTTAGCTCGAAAATTCGGCATAATTAAAATTTTATTTCTTTCATATTTTTATAAAAACGATTCATTTTTCTAAAAATAGTTTTATGCTAATACTTTTCCTTCAGGGAATATTGTTCTAAATACTTTTCTTACTAATGGTCCTGCAATAATTAACTGGAATGGTAATGCCATTACAAAATTCTTTGGTATGTTAGTTAACCAGATGAATAATACGTTGCTGAAATCACCCATTCTAATACTTGCTTCAACCGCACCATAAAGTGACATTATAATTACCATTGGAACAACCATTGAACATGAAACTGAAATTACTTTTCTAAGTGTACTGCTATCCGGCTTAACCAAATATTTAAAGGTAAATCCCTTAGCCAATCCTGAAACTACAAACCAATCCATACATGCTGCAAATACATAGGCAATTGGAAATCCTAACCATGCATCCTTAATAACCTGCGCGTTAAATGTTCCTGTGTGTAATGTTACGTTGTAAATGCTCATCCATAAAACCATAGTGAAGCACATAATTACTGTGTAAATAAAACTTTCTCTCTTATTCTGTGGCATAATAAATCCTCCTTTTATTTTTGTGTTCTTTTTCAACAGTGAAATCCATCTGCATTGCTATTCTCAATGAGTTCAGGGTGGAAGACTTTTATTCAAACATAAGAAGTTTCCGTTTAGCTCATTTCACATAATAAAAAGTAGAGATGTAATAGTTGTTAAACTCGTTACCATCTCTACTTTCGTATCTGACTTTCACTGCGTTCTTTTAATTTTCCTTAGGTATTCTACAGTAAAATTTTATTTTTCGTAAGTACTTTTTTAAATTTCGGCACTTTAAACAATAATATGTATAAAGCTACGTTAAGGCACACACTATTGCATAAAAAACATCACGAAATAATGCTGATATTATCTTACATTTCCGCCTTTCATGGCTGCCTTTCTCTGATACATTTTCTTGTCAGCATTTTCAAGAAGATTTTTTAAGTTTAATTCTGATTTTCTCTCAGATTTTCAATTAATTTAAACACTTCCGGATGCTTTTCTTTTAAATGCTCATCAAGAACATGTCTTCTTTCCTTAAATCTTTCTGCCATTTCAGGATGTTCATCCCTGATTCTTCTATGTATTTCTTCTCTATGCTTTTCGAAACGTTCAGCAATAGTTTTTTCATCTTTTCCTGAAATATTAACAATCTCTTTTAGATGTTCTTCAAGATGCTCTAACCACTCGTCCTCGTCAAAAGCATCCATATGTGACCAGCTTCCGTGGAAAAGTTTCTCCATATCTCCTGTTTTCTTTAACTGCTGAATCTGCAGAACAATCTGCTTTTCAATTTGCTCTTCACTTTCAGCTCCGTATGCCCAAACGAACTCCTGAACCTTATTATCTACTCTTTTTCTTGAAGCACTTCTTTCTTCATTTTCTACGCCACCCTCTAAAGGATAAGGTCTTCCAATACCCATATCCTTCAAAGCAATGTGAATAGTTCTTCTAACTCTTCCTTCTTCAATCATATACCCTAGCCCCAGTGTTCGAAGTTGCTCATTAATCTTTGCAATATGTTCAGTAATATAAAATCTAATGCCTTTGTCTTCAAGTGACTTGTACAACATTGCCAGCCTATCTGCTGCAGTTATATCAATACTTCCAACGCCACCTGCATCAAGAATTACAGCTTTGGTATCCGGTTTTATGCTGTCTTCAATATCGCGTTGCAACACCTGAATATTACCAAAAAATAAATTACTGCTAAATCTATAAATTATAACTCCTTCAATGGCATGTATTTGTCTTCCCTCGTTCAAATCCCTAAAATGTCTATGCCCCGGCTGTATTCCAAGAAAACATCTTGAAGGTTTTGATGTTCTTATAATCATTTCTGTAAAAGAAAGAATAATACCAATTAAAACACCATTTATTGTTCCAAGTAAAAGTACACCGAGAAAAGCTCCCATAAAAATTAGAAATTCAGTTCTGCTTACCTTCCACAACCTTGCCGCCAAGTCAAACTCCGTTGCACCCATAAGTGCTGAAATAACTATTGCCGTCAAAATAGGAATAGGAAGATATCCGATAAATCCTGTTCCGCAAAGAAGTAACACTATCATAGAAAATCCTGCCACAATGCCTGTTAGCTGAGTTTTTGCCTGATATTGTTCACCCATTGCCGTACGGGAAACTGAACCGTTAATAGGGCAACATCCTGTAAAAGCAGCCATAAAATTACCTAAGGAAAATGCAAAAATCTCCTGATTATCATTTATTCTGTAATTATTTTTTTGAGCAAAACTATTCTCTGCCAACAAAGTTTCAGCCATAATTACTACTGCCACCGACAAACTGATAGTAATAGTCTGCTGAATTGGAATAGCCGAGAAATCAGGAATACTCCACTTTGGAAGTCCCGGCTCTACTGCATTTAAAGTCTTAATTCCCCAATCTCTTATTGGAAGACTTATTGTGAAAATCGTACCCACAAACATTAAAACTACTGCCATTGGAAATTTAGGCATTATCTTCTTCGAGGCAAAAAGTATTACCAGCGCTATCACTCCCATAATTACTGATGGCATATTTATATTAAGCGCAGTCTTATAGATATGTTCGGCTAATTCGAAAAACTCTCCTGTTCCCGATGTGCCTCCCATAACCTTTGGAATCTGCATTAATATGATTGTTGTACAAATACCTGTTATAAAACCACCCATTACCGGTGCTGAAATGTAATTAACCAGCTTTCCGGCTTTCATAAAATAAAAAGCCAACAACCATAAGGCAACAAAAAACGTCATAACAGGAACTGCTGCCATAGCCTTGTCTGAACCAGCCTCTATGTTAAGTGTCAAAAGCGCTGAACCTACAAGAGCTGCAGGAGCCGCGTCCACACCAAATATAAACTGAGGCGATGTAGAAAAAAGTCCAAAAACAAGAATTGGAAATACCGAACCATACAATCCGCAAACTGCAGGCAGACCGGCTATCTGTGCATATCCCATAGAGATAGGAATAGACACCGCCATAATAATAATTCCTGCAATAATGTCCTTTATAAAATTGTCTTTGTTATAATTTCTTAATGTTTGCAATAGTTTTATATTCATTTTAAAGTCCTTCTATTCCGTTTTTCCCTATTATAACTCTATTTTTCTTTTTTGTTCACAAACATTCTTGTTATTAAAGCCACTATCGGGGAAAGTACTCCTGCTATCGGCCACACAACCCATGAAATATCCCACTTTCCTGTTGGAAATGACCATCCTAAATAGATTGCCACAAAGATTAACCAGTACACTAGCATAACGGCTCCAACAACAGGAGCTTCTTTCTTTTTCTTAACAGTGTAGTCGCCTTCCTGCAATAATACGTCAAAACTTGAATTAATGATGCCTACTCTCACAAAAAGATTGACTGCCACTGCCACGATCAGAAGCAAAATTGAAACTGATATCACTACAATATCATCTTTTGCGTTAATTCCTGCGCAAAGCATTAATGGCACACAGCTTAAAATACATAGAACTACTCCAATTCCAACTGATATTGTAAACTTCCCCGAGAAACCATTCTTCTTTTCTCTGACAATGCCATCAACACCATATTCAGTTTCTATTTCTTCTTTGCCTAGAAATTCATATTTAGAGGATTCCCTTCCGCTTAAAATAAATAGAAATACTGCTACAGCCACCATTACAAGAAGTATTGCCACGCCTATTCCGCTGGCAAAATCCTCTGTAATTCCAATTCTTCTGCTTTCACTTAAACCTATAAGGGCAATCAATGGTGCTGCAGATGCCACACATAAAGATACTCCAAATGCTATGATAGGTGACGTTTTAGTCTTAATTCGTAAAAATTCATCTGCCTCTTCCATAGTAACCTTTCGAAGCTTCTTAGAACTTTCCGTACTTTTAAAACCATCAACGTTTTCCGCTTCTTCAATTTCATCTTTTAATAAGTAATCAGTTGTAACGCCAAAAATTCTTGCCATTTCCAAAATTCTGTTTAAATCAGGCACTGACTGGCCACTTTCCCATTTTGAAACCGACTGTCTTGAAACTGACAATTTCTCAGCCAACTCTTCCTGACTCCAACCGTTCTTTTTTCTTTCTTCTGATATTTTTTCTGCTAAAATCATATTCTACTTTCCTTTCTGTTCGAACATCCTGATTTTACCATAAATATCCGGTTACTGGCTATAAAGTCGCCTTGGAAATTTGTCAACTGATGGTTGCAACTGTGCAAAGAAGCCCTTTATATGGGCTTTTTGCTATAAATCATTCTCTGTTTTTAAAGCATTCCTTTAATATCTTATATAAACGGCACCATATATACAGGTATATAATTAATACCATTTTCCCATTTATAATCTTTGGTATGGACAACATATCTGTCTCTAATTCGACTACTGAACTTATCGCAAAATACATCTAACGATTTGTGTCCTCTGTAATTGCCTGACTTTACCTCAATTGGGCATATTTTTTCATCTCTCTGGCATCAGTATAACGCAAATCCCCATTGACGTAAACGTAAATTCTACGCAAATCCCCATTCGTTTGTTTCTAATTTCTACGCAAATCCCTGTTCGTTTTCATCTGATTTCTACGCAAATCCCCGTTTATTACTTTTCGAAAGCAATTATATTGATAAATAGGTTTCTTTTTAGTCTAAACATTTCCATTAACTTTATTATCAATGGCGCGCACTAATAATTTATGTCTTTTTCGTGTATCTGCATTCTTACCACAATATGCTCTTTCAATATATTCTTTTTTGACTTTCCACTTTACATATATTATTATTTTATACAGAAAAAATATTCAAAAGAGGTACATATATGCAGAATGACAAAAATTTCTTAGGCACGGCTCCTATTGGAAAGCTACTTCTAAAGCTGTCTATTCCAACGGTAATCGCCCAGCTTATTAATATGCTTTATAATGTTGTAGACAGAATTTATATAGGACATATTCCGGGGGAAGGCAGTCTTGCTCTTACCGGAGTCGGCGTGTGCATGCCGATTATTATGATTGTTACTGCTTTTGCAGCACTTATCAGTTCCGGTGGTGCGCCAAGAGCTTCTATTTGTATGGGAAAACAAGATAATAAATCCGCAGAACAAATATTGGGAAACTGCTTTTCTTTACAGATTGTTGTTTCTATTGTTCTTACGGTGGTTTTGTTGATTTGGAATAAAGATTTGTTAATGGCTTTTGGTGCCAGTAAAAATACACTTGGATACGCAACGGACTATATGCGTATTTACGCTTTAGGTACATTGTTCGTTCAGTTAACTCTGGGCATGAATGCTTTTATTACTGCTCAGGGATTTACAACAACTTCAATGGTTTCCGTTCTTATCGGTGCCATTTGTAATATTACTTTAGACCCTGTATTCATTTTTGTTTTTAATATGGGCGTAAAAGGTGCAGCCCTTGCAACTGTGCTGTCACAGGCAATTTCAACCATATGGGTAGTTGTTTTTCTTAGTGGCAAAAAAACACAGCTTCATCTGCGAAAAAAATATATGGGCTTGAAGCCTAAAATTTTTCTTCCATGTGTTGCACTGGGACTTGCAACTTTTATTATGCAGGCAAGCGAAAGCGTTGTAACCGTCTGCTTTAACTCATCTCTCCTTCATTACGGTGGAGATATTGCCGTTGGTGCCATGACTATTTTAACCAGCGTTATGCAGTTTGCCATGTTGCCACTTCAGGGAATCGCCCAAGGCTCACAGCCTATTGCCAGCTATAATTACGGTGCAAAAAATGCAGACAGGGTAAAGAAAACTTTCCGTCTTCTTGTAATTACATGCTTAACATATTCCACATTGCTTTGGGCTACAGTACAGATTATTCCAAAAGTATTCGTAAGTATTTTTACTTCCGACGCAAAACTGGTTGCCTTTACTGCACCAATGTTAAAAATATATTTGGGTGGTTTATTCCTTTTCGGAATTCAAATTGCCTGTCAGATAACATTTACGTCCCTTGGCAAAGCAGTCAACTCTATTATTGTTGCTGTTGTGCGTAAGTTCGTACTGTTGCTTCCGCTTATTTATATTATGCCTCACGTTGTATCTAATCCAACTATTGGCGTATACATGGCAGAGCCGATTGCAGATATTATTGCTGTGCTATTTACATCTGTTTTGTTTACATTCCAGTTTAAAAAAGCACTTGCACAAATTAGAAATTCTAATGAAATGTAACGAAGAATATGATATTCTTATTAAATTTACAAACCGAGATGATCCTTATTACTATTGCATTAAAGATGAAATCTTTAATGCAATATATCACAGATTTCTTCCTGAAGACTTTGATGAATTTGGTTTCTCCTCCGGCATTAGGCTCAGCCACATACTTCTTTATTCCACCCTTTGTAGCTTCGCCACACTTTCCACATGCATTGAAACTTTACCTCGTATTAACATTCGCGCACAATCTAGTGTAATCATAATTTTTTGCACCTCTTGTCATAAAATATAAAAAGTTGCACCATTCCGGCTGACATCCGTTATAATCTAAGTAACGTAATATTCAAAAATTCATTAAAAATAGTATATAACTTATCCCAGTCAACCGCAATTTCATAATCCAATAGGAACTCAAGAATATTACCCAAAAGCAAATTCCAATTTCCTAAATAATCTTTATTAGATGCCCTTGCGAACAACGAATTATGAATAATTGTCATATAATGATTTTGGATATCTCTAATTAGCTTCTTTGCGACATGAATAATAGCTACTCGGTAAGGATAAGAGGCTATTTAGTTCTACATCAAAGATAGAATTATTTACACCAACAGTATTTGCTGCTAACTCCTTTAACTTCAGGAATTGCCGAGGCAAAAAATTGCCTCTGGACAATGAGCGAAGTTTTTCATAAGAAGCTGAATTCATGCGAGCCATCTTTTCAGCAGAACCATAGTTTTCAAGCAGATACAAAGCAGTTTTTGAAAATCGCTCATTAAATAATGGCTTGAGCTCGATAACTTAAATACCGTAAATGAACTAATACGATACGGAAT
>OJNQ01001755.1_pt1 | contig 14953 bp, 9 predicted proteins | sample 1597621 | NCBI WGS metagenome assembly OJNQ01 (sample SAMEA2452137, study PRJEB22498) | human gut metagenome | reverse complement strand
AGCTGCTGCTATTGCAACTGTTGAAACTATCCTTAAAGCTATTGCTACTGAAGAAAAAGCATAACCTATTACCCGACTCGATTAGGTAAATATTAGGTAATATTAATCGAATAGGGGCTATTGGTATTAGCATTAGTGTTGATACTGATAGTCCCTATTCTTGTATCTGTAAAAATGGAATTAATTCAAAATGCGTTTGAACAAGGTCTTGTTCCGGGTATTGTTATTGTTATTTATCTTATAATTAATAAGATAATTGATAATAACAAAAGAAATCCTTTAGATGATATTGCTAAACTTCTTAATATAGTTACTAAAGATATTATTGAAAAAGATAGAGAAAAATCTAAATCTGTTGTTTCTATTGCTATAAATAATGCGGCATCAGAATGTACAAAATTTGTTGCTTCAACTATTATTACTAATAATGTCGATAGTAATCGTGACCAAATAGAGTATAATGCTAGACACTTAGTTAATAGTGTTTATTATGATACTCATTCTAAACTTAATATGTATCGTGGAGATGAAGATTATCTTAGTCATTATATGAAAGAAGAATGGAAAGAAGATATTTATGGTGATATTATAAATATTGTCTATAATAAAAATCTTAATTCTAATCAACGTATTCTTGCGTTTAATAAACGTATTGATATTAGAGTTAATGATTATACTGCTTATATTATTAATAAAGCATTTAAATAAGATGATATTATGATAAGAGGTTATATTAATAATCCAAAACAGCTATCGAAAGAGATGCAATTGCGTATTGCAAGCATGGCTGAAAAACAGGTGAGAATAGCAGAATTAGGCTTCCCATTGAACGAAAAAAATTGGTGCAAACTAACACAAGGGCAAATTTTAATTCAAGCACTAGAAGCCTTAGAATTGCTTTCTGATGAGCAACAAAAATCAATTATTAATTCATACAATAACTTGATGTTAGAATGAGTGAACAAATAGATGATAATTATGTTAATGGTGTCTATGTAAAAGCTGATGGAACTGAACAAGTTGAGATTAATCCTCAATATGTTTATATGACTGTTCCTAGCAAATATGTTTGTGTTTATCATAAACTATTAGTTCTTATGGCACAATATGGACTTGATATGCTTAATGATTGTTCTGCTACTTGTAAAGGTAATAATAAGAATATTGTTACTTGTTGGAATATGTTTCAATCTGCTATGGCGGCATATCAACTTGGTCAAGATAAACTTGCTGAAACTCTTCTTAAATATATTAAAGGTCAACTTAATATTATTTATGAAGGTAGTGAACAAGTTCAGTATGGTGGTTCTATTACGCTTCCTGTTGATGAAGAAGGTAAAATTCATGCAATAGTTAGTTGTGGAGATGCTCCTAAATTTTATGTTGACCCTGAAACTGGTAAACTTTGGGAGAAACGAGAAGAAGGTAAAGAATATAATGAAACTTATAGTCTTAGTGATGTTGATTATGACAATGAATAATGTGAATGTGTTCCATCCTCTACGGGGGGTCTACACTATGAATTTAGTAAACCTAGAGAACGTATGAAAACAATAGAAGAAGAACTTGGTAAAGTTAGTCTTACTTGTAATGGTCAATGGAATGATAGACCTTATGAAAGACTATGTATAGTTCATGACGGTTTCTATGCTAGCTATATATCTCGTAAAGCTGTTCCTGCTGGTATTCCTTTATCTAATGAAGAGTATTGGCAACCTATTGCTAAACTTCGAGAAGATTTAGTTATTGATTATGAAACTTTCAAGAAAGAAATACTAGAACTTATTGCTGTTGTTCAAAGAGGTCTTAAAGCTGCTAGAATTGTAGTATCTACAATGGAAGATAGAGATGCTCTTACTTGGGAACAGATTGGAGTAGGTTGTGAAGTTTATGTTATTGAAACTAAAAAGAGTTATATTCTTGATGAAATAACTCCTGTTACTAATGCAAAGAAATGGCATCTTGAAGCTGATTCTGAAATTGGTTCTAAATTTGTAGAATCGTTTAGTGGTATGTTTCCAAGAGCGATTGCAGAACGCGCAGTTGCTGATGAATTTGGTATTAATATTCAAGATAATTATCTTCGTCGTAATGTTGTAGTTAATTATATGGCACAAGTGCTTAAACAGTATTTTGAAGATAATGCTGTTCAAATACTTGAAGGTCAGATTACTCCTGAAATGCTTAGTGAATCTGTTAAACAAATGTTTACTGCTTCACAGATTACTAATGCAGCTGATGAAGAAGATTTAACAGTTGTTGATAATCTTCTTAAATTTGCAGATAAAGACTATAATACAAATGATTATAGTGGAAAGGCTCGTAAATATCTTCGTAAGAATATGATTAATGGTGTTAATACTCTTACTCAAGATATGATTAACGAGCCTAATACTATTTATATACTTCAATATGATTATTGCTTAGCTGGACAAACTATTAAACTTCCAGATAATAGTATTATTCTTTGGAGAGGTGGTAGAATGTATGATGGTGCAGTTAAACTAAACCAATGTAGACTTCTTAGTAATTATCGTCAAGAAGATATGTTTGATAAAGAGTCTATATCTCTTGATGGAGATTGGGCTACTGGTCAAATACTTTATCATCCTCTTGATTTAGGTGAAGATAATAAACAAGTTGAAATTACAGGTTGGGGTGGTTCTTATACTAATGATTTTTATTGGTTTTGGGATGGAGAAAAATGGGTAAGTATGGGTTTTGATTTATCTGTTTATCTTACTCGTGCTGAATTTGAAGCTTTCTTAGAGAAGTTAAAAGAAGAAATGGAAAAGTTCTATGCTTGGCTTCTTGAAGAACTTAGAAAGATTAATGAACATCTTAAACTTCATGACCAACAGATAAGTAATCTTCAACAAGAAGTTTCTAATATTAATACTAGAATAGATAATCTTATTACTGAATATAACGCTAAATTTACTGATATTTATAATAAGATTGGAGATTTAAATAGTAGTGTAGAAGGTAGTATTAATAATCTAGAACAATATATTAATAATAAGATTGAAGAGATTCTTAATAAGATAGACCAAAGTGGTGGTAACATAAGTAATGAGTATAAACAGTATTTTGAAAGTAATTATGTATCAATGTTTAAAAATAAGATTAAACCGGGTACTAATATTACTTTTGTTGAAAATGATGATGGTACTATTACTATTAATGCTGCCGGTGGAGGTTCTGGCGGTGGTGGACTAACCGAAGAAGAAGTACGTAATATTATTAATTCTATACTTAATAATTATTATACTAAGCAAGAAATTAATGATATTATTGCAGGTCTTGAAGGTGGTGGTGGCTCAGGCGGAGATGGTACTCATAATGTTATGTCTACAACTCAACTTGGTGAAGCTAGAACAGGTAAGTATCTTGTTATGAATAAATTTGCAGACAGTGAAACTAAACCTAGTAGACTTGATGTAGATTTTAATTCTCTCTATACTGATATTAAAAATAAATTAGTTGGAGAAGGATTTGGACAAGGTGGTGGAAGTGGACAAGGTGGTGGAGTTGCTGCTAGTCAAATTCAAGCTTGGATTGCTGCCGTTGTTCCTATTGGTTCTATTATGCTTTGGGATACTTCAACTCCTCCTAATGGTTGGGAAGTTTATACTGCTGCACAAGGACGTTTTGTTATGGGTTATATACCTAATGGTATTAATATTTATAATAATCCTAAACAAGGAAATCTTGATTGGAAAACAGTTCTTGAAAATATTAAAGATACATATGACCCTGCTGCTCCAGGTCGTAATGTAAGTGCATATACGTTTTATATTGGTGGTACTGATTTACCTCTTCATCAACATGCTGTTGCTGTTGGAAAATCTAAATCTGGTGATAATAGCAATTATATTATAACACCTAGTAACTGGAGATTTATATCAGGTGATTTAAATGGTGGTGTTAAAAATGGTTGGCCTTATGGTACTGATAGAAATAGACTTGATAATTTTGGCATTAATCGTTCTACTAATTGGTATATGACTGGACCTAATATTAGTAATAATGGTGAAATGACTTGGAGTCAAATAAGTGGTAATAGATGGACAGGTGATTATCTTGCTATTAATAAACTTATGCCTACTATTGCTTTACATTATATTAAACGTGTTTCTAATCCGTGGTAATTATGGCTGAAGAAGAAAATGTTTTTGTTGGTACTAATTGTCAATCTTTTGACCCTAGTAAAGTTCAATGTGATAAAGAGGGCAATATGCCAATTCATATACTAGATAAGTATTGTGAAGAAAATGATACTAGATATAATATATATCCTTTAACTGTTATACAAGCTGTATTTGATGGTTTAACTGGTACTAGACTTGATAGAATACTTGCTGCTTGTAATAGTGTTTATTTAACTTGGGAAGGTACTTTTGCTAATACTGTTAATAAACTTGATAAAATTTATCGTCGTAAAGGATATATTATTACTTATCGTGATGTAACTAATATTAATTGGACACAACGATATAATAGTGATGATATTAGTGATGTCGCTTGGACTAATCCTGCTAATTGGGAAGGATGGTCTTTTGATACTGTTATTAAAGATTTAGCAAAAGCACTTGAAGAGATATTTACTAATATAGGTGATTATAAAGACTTTCTTGATATTATTACTAGTTTTATTAATGATTTTGTTATTAATGTGTTTAATAATATTAATAATTATCCTAAACTAGTTGAAATTATTAAGAATAGTACAGTTGAAAGTTTGCCTATTATTATTAGAGATATATTTAATAATATTAATGAATATCCTGAGCTTAAAGAGATATTTAATCAATATATTAAACAATGGACTGAATCTATCTTTAATAATATTTCTTCTTATCCTGCTCTTAATCAATTCATAACTAATGCTATTAATTCTCATGTAGAAACTACTATTGGTAATATATTTAATAATATTGATAATTATCCTGCAATTAAGAATCTTATTATTACTAATACTGTTAATAAAGTAGTTGATATATTTAAGAATATTGGTCAATATCCGGAATTACAGGAAGTTATTCAGAATAATATTAATGAACGAGTTGATTATATATTTAATAATATTAATAATTATCCTGAACTCATTGGTATTCTTTCTGATTTAGTTTGTAATTGTGTTAAGAATATATTTGCTAATATTAATAATTATCCTGCTCTTGTTACTTGTATTAATAATGCTGTAAATAGTAGAGTTAATTATATTTTCAATAATATTGATAGATTTCCTATTCTTAAGAATCTTATTGAAACTAAAGTAGAAGCTAGAGTTACTTATATATTTGAACATATTAATAATTTTACTGAACTACTTAATGTTATTAAAGGTAATATAGAAAATATCTTTGATAATATTGATAATCATCCTAATCTTAAAGTTGTTATTGAGAATAAGGTTGAATCTACAGTTGAACATATCCTTAGTAATATAGATAATTATCCTATTATTAAAGAGAAGATTATTCAATTCTGTAATGAAGCTATTGAAGCTAAACGTGGTGTAGCAAATGGTATTGCTAGTCTTGATGGAGATGGTAAAGTTCCAGCAAGTCAATTACCTAGTTATGTTGATGATGTTCTTGAAGGATATTATGTTGATGAAACTCATTTTGCTGAGAAATATATAGAAGATGCTCCTGTATATTATACTCCTGAAAAAGGTAAGATTTATGTTGATATAAGTGAAAGTACTGATTATAGCGGTAAGACTTATCGTTGGTCTGGAACTAAATATTCAGTTATATCTGAAACTTTAGCTTTAGGTGAAGTTACAGGTACTGCTTATGATGGTGGTAAAGGTAAGAAAACTACTGATATCGTTAATAGTTTATCTAGTGAATTTATTATTAGACTAGATAGAGTTGACCAAACAACAGAAGGACTTAAAATTATATATAGTAAATCTGTTAAAAGTAATAATACAAATTTATATATTGATAAAACTCCTTTTGGTCTTGTTTTAAATAATGCTAGTAAAACTGCTAATGGTAGTATGTCATCTGCTGATAAAGTTAAACTTGATGAAACTTTACCTAATCAAATTACTAAACTTAGTAATAATGTTTATACTAAAGAAGAAATTAATAATAAGTTTGATAATGTACCAACAGTAGAAAATACTTATACTAAAGCTGAAGTTGATAAAGCTATTGCTGATGCTATTAAAGCTTTAATTCCTGCTGGTTATGAACTTGTTATTAAAAAGAAAATAACTTAATATTAATCATGGTGGTACTGAATAAGTGCCACCATTTAAAGTTTATAAAGTTATGCAAACTGAAAAACAACAATTATATGAAAAAAGTACTAATCCTAGTGCTTTTATTCCAATAGATGCTATATTATATGAAGTTACTGATAATACTTTTATAAGTAGTAGAGATTTTGAAGAAGCTAAAATTTTAGTTCATGCTGGAGCAGTTAATAAAATTAAATATAAAGATGTAGTTTATGTTTGTCAAGCTGTTAGCGTATCTAATGAAACTAATACTATTCATTGTGAATTAATAATATATGAAAACAATATTATTAAACGATTAATACTTGAATGGAAAGATAATAATAAAACTATTACTATTATAGAATTATTTAATATTAGTAATCAAATTGTTCAATCTTATGATATTAATACTATTATTATGTTATTAACTAATAATGGTACTCCTACTGAAGTATTAAATGCTATAAATGCTACATTTACTAATTTTGACGGATTTATTGCTGCTATTGGTAAACCTAATTCTGTATTTTATAATAATAACTATGGTAAATTTTATATTAGATATACTGGTGATGTTATAACTATACAATGGAGTAATAGCAATACAATAAATCATGTAGCTTTACATAATGATGGTAATTATACTTATAATACTATTCAAATAGTTGACCAAACTTTATATAGATTGTCTAATCTTACTATTGAACCAATAGTTAATCCTAAAATATGGGTTGGTACTGCTACTCAATATGCAGCTATTGCACAAAAAGATGCCAATACTACTTATATAGTTAAATCAGATGCTTAAATTATGGCTATATATCAAGGAGATATTAGAATACATGATATTAAAGTTGGTAATATAAATGTATTTGAAATATATCAAGGTACTAAACTTGTTTATCCTGAAAATACTAACGTTACTATTACTTTTAATTTAAATGTTTCCGAAACTGTTACTATTGATGGTTATACTCCTGTTATAAGTGAAAACAATACTAAATTTGTATTTACTATTCCTGTTAAGACTGATTATACTGCTAATATTACTGCTGAACATTATAAATCTCAAATTATTAGTGGTAACAGTGGTTATTTACCTATAACTCATAATGTAGAATTAGAATGGGAACAAAGATTTATTTCTTATACTGTTACTTTTCCTACTGATGGAGTTAAAGTTTTATTTGATGGAATAGAAAAAGGAGTTATAACTAATGGTAAGTTAGTTGTATTAATTGATGATACAGAAGCTAAAGATAGTTATACTGTTACATTTGAAGGTAGTAAAGCTAGTACATATGATACTAGTACATTAACAGTAGTTAATAGTGCTATTGCAAATACAGGTGGAAGTTATGATTTAAAACTTCCTACTAGTTCTGTTAAGAATGGATATAAAAGAACTGACTATGCATCCTCCACGGGGAGTATAACCAAAGGTTCTACTTATGCTGGAACTTGGATTGAAACTGTTGTTAATCTTACTGCTAGTTTTACTAGTTCTACTACTTTAGGTAGTATAAGTAATAATGTATTAACTATACCTAATAATGAATCTACTAATGCTAAAAGTGGAACTTTAACTGTTATATTTACTTTAGAAAATAAACAAACTAAAGAAGTTAGTGCTGCTTTAAATCAAGCTGCTGGTGCTAAAGTTTATACTAATTGGGTATTAGATTTACAAACTGATGGAACTAGTGTTGAAGCTAAAGGCGGCACTAGAACTATTACTGCTAATGTTGCCCGTAGAACTTATAAATGGAATAACACTGGTACTGTTTATAGTGAAACTGCTACTCCTACTCTTAGTATTAGTGGTAGTGCTAGTCTTAGTGGAAATCAAATAAAATTTACATCAAACGAGAGCGTTTCAGCCCGTTCAGCGACACTTACAGCTAGTTATGTAGGATTGTCCAAAACGGTTACGATAACGCAGCAGGCAGGCGCAAAAGTGTATTCAGCGTGGTCTGCTTGGGCTGTTTCTATTTCGGCAAGCACGCAAACGATAACTGCAAGCGGTGGGTCTGCTACGATAACTACTAGTGCTAGTCGTTCTCGTACTTGGACTTGGAATGGAGTTGGTACTACACATACTGATACAGAAACTGCTACACCTACACTTAGTGGTAGTGCTGGTGGATTTACTTTAAGTGGTAAAACTGTTACTGCTAGTAACAATACTACAACAAATAGTCGTAGTATAACTATTACTGCTACTAGCAATAATGTTTCTAAATCTATTACTATAACACAATCTGCTGGTGCTAAAGTTTATGGTAATTGGTCTAGTTGGACTGTTAATATTAATGCTGATAAAACTAGTATTGGAGCAACAGGTGGAACAGCTATTATATCAACTAGTGCTAGTAGAACTAGAAGTTATACATGGAATGGTGTTGCCGGTTCTGGTGGTACAGAAACTGGAAATGGAAGTCCTACATTAAGTAAAGTTAGTGGTACAGGTAATTGGACTAGTCCTAAAGTTACTTATGGAAATAATACTAGTACAAGTGGTAAATCAACTGTTATTCGTGCTACTATTGATTCAACTACTAAAGATATAACTATTAGTCAATCTGCTGGTGCTAAACAATATAGTGCTTGGTCTGCATGGACAGTTAATATTTCTAATAGTGGAAATGTTGCTGCTAGTGGAGGTAGTTCAAATATAACTACTTCTGCAAGTAGAACAAGAACTTGGACATGGAACGGAGTTAGTGGAAGTGGTGGAACTGAAACAGGAACTGGAACTCCTACTCTTAGTAAAGTTAGTGGTGCTGGTTCATTTGCTAGTAATAAAGTAACTTATGATAATAATACTTCTACAAGCGCTAGAAGTACAGTTATTAGAGCTACAATGGATTCTGTAACTAAAGATACTACTGTAACTCAAAATGCTGGTTCTAAAACTTATAGTAGTTGGGGAGCATGGTCTATTAGTTTAAGTGCTAATGTAACAACTATCGCTGCTGCTGGTGGAAATGCTACATTATCTACTTCTGCTACTAGAAGTCGTACTTGGCAATGGAATGGTACAGGAACAACTTATACTGAAAATGCTAGTGGTTCTCCAACATTAAGTAAAGTTAATGGTGCTGCTTCTTTAAGTGGTTCTACTGTTAGTTATGGTAATAATACTTCTACTAGTTCTCGTAGTTCTGTATTTAGAGCAACAATAGATAGTACTACTAAAGATATTACTATTAGTCAATCTGCTGGTAGTAAATCGTATGGAAGTTGGTCTAGTTGGTCTGTATATTGTAATGCTAGTAGTTATACTGTTGCAGCATCAGGCGGTTCTGTTACTATTTATTATGGTGCTTCTCGTTCTCGTACTTGGACTTGGAATGGCGTTGCAGGTTCAGGTGGAACTGAAACAGAAAATGCTACTCCAAGTCTTAGCGTAGGAAGCGGTGGTGGGACTTTAAGTGGTAGTACTTTAAGTTATAGTAATAATACTAGTACAAGTGTTAGAAGAACTAGAGTTATTGCAAATTATAATGGTACTACTGACTTTTGTGATATTGAACAAAGCGCAGGTAGTAAAGTTTATGGTAGTTGGGGAGCATGGTCAGTAAGTATTTCTGCTAGTCCTACTAATATTACTGCTGCTGGAGGTAGTTCTACTATTACTTGTAGTGCTGTTCGTAGTAGCCAATATACTTGGAATGGAGTTGGACAGAATTTTCCTGAAACTGAAAATGGTAGTCCTACATTAAGTAAATCTGGAGATGGCACATTAAGCGGTACTACTAGCGGTAGTAAACTTACTTATGGTAATAGAACTACTACAACAAGTAGAAGTACAACTGTTACTGCTACTTATAGTGGAGTTAGTAAATCTATTAATATTACACAATCTGCTGGTGTTAAAACAAATATAACTTCTTCTACAAAAGTATTGTTTTTGTATGACGGGGCAAGTGATTATGTTGAAGCAATTAATAATTCTGTGTATATTAATAATGCTAGAGATAATAATGAAAATCATAATGGAGCAGTTAAGTATGATATTCGATTTAAAGTTATTATTACTGAAAGTTATAAATGGAATAATGTAGGTAATGTTATTTCTTCTGAATCTTATGGTAGTATTGACCGTCATAAAGATATTTCATTCAATGCTAGTACTTTATTACATAAAGATACTGATAATTCTTATTATGGTAGTTTTAGTATAGTATCTAAAAATACTGCTGATGAAGAAGAATATTCAGCAGAATATATAACTAATAATAATATAATTATTACTTTATATGTTAGACGTCCTAGATTATATTGGCAAATATGGTGTAATGAAATTCTTGAACAAAGTGACCAACCTTTTACTGTTAATGTTAATAATGTTACTAGAACAAAATTATATAATAATAATACTATAACTGAAGGTTGCGCTGGTAATGGTGAACAATATTTATATCTATTTAGTACATCAAATATGATGGTTAGTAGAAGTATAACTGTAAAGTTAATAAGAAATAATAATCCTAATGATGCTTGTAAATTAACTGATTTTACTGATATAAATACACATACTAAAACTAGTGTTGGTCTTGAAGAAAATAAAACTATTATAAGAACATTTGTAACAAGTTACATTCAAACATTGCCTATTAATCTATGTAAAGTTACATTTAAATATGCTGAACTAAATTTTAGAGTATTTATAGCTAAAGGCACTGGTAATTAATATGATAAGAATACTATTTAATATAACAATATTACTAATACTTATATTGTTTATTTACTCATTAAAGTTATTTAAATTAATCACATAATTATGAACAATAAACAACTATATGAAAAACTAGGTCAGAATAGTTATGATAAAGTATTTCCTATTACTTATCTTCAAAATATTCTTGACAAAGATACAAACAATGATTTAACTGTTGTTCTTTCTAGGTTTAATCATTTATGGATTCCATATCAAGGAACTAGAGTTAATACTCGTAAAGCTGTTCCTGCTATTTTTAGACGTAATAGTCTTACTATTAGTTATTATGATGCTGAACATAATCTTTCTGTAACTGAAAGTTATATAGGTAGTAATCTTCAAGCTGGTGTTGAAACTAGTTGGGTTTCTGATGATAATTGGACAAAAATTCTTAGTGAGAAGTATCTTGAAGAAAGTGGAGCTAAAATTCCAATAGCTGATGGAACTATTGATTGGGATATGCTTAATGAAGCTCTTAAACAAATGATTGCAGGAAATGGTAAAGTTAATATTATTAATTATCCTGATGAAGAAGATATTACTATAAGATTAAGTCCGGGTTGTTGTAATGTTAATCGTCTTAGTCTTAAAGATAGACCTTATGAACCTGAATATAAAAGTGGTAAAGGATATAAAATAGTTCGCAAGGTCTTACTCCCCGTGGAGGATGATGTAAGTAATGCAGAACAGCTTTTATTTGATGGTTTTCTTGATGATACTTATTGTGAACAATATGGTCAAATAATTCTTAATACTGATAAGTATGAAGTTATTAAAACAGATTTAGGTAATACTGCTGGTATTTATTATGATACATATCATAAATTATTTGTTCTTAGAGTTAAGACTATTCATGATGGAGTTGGTTTTTATAATTATTATACTAGATGGACTATTGTAGAACCTACTGATAGAGTTCATCCTCTACGGGGGGTCAACACTCCTGTTTATGGAAATAGTGAAGATTATAATATTTATAATACTTGTCTTTCTGATGAACGTCCAAGACTTGGTATTATATATGTTAATTCAGTAGATAATATTAAATATTATTTTAATGAAGAAAATCTAGTTCAAGTTAAGAATAATATTTATCTTAATTATAAAGCTGTTCTTACTCAAGATATGGTTAACGAAGAAAATACTCGTTATATTATTCGTTATGCTTTTGATTTAAGTGGTAAAACTATTACAATGCCTGTTGGTTGTGAACTTGTATTTGAAGGTGGTATTATTGAGAATGGTACTATTAATTTAAATGGTTGTAAGCTTGCAGGTATGATAGGTCAAGAGTCTGAATATCTTCATAATGTAACTTGTAGTAATTGGGCTGTTGGTCAAATTGAATATCGTAATGGAAAGATTTGTTATTGGAATGGTACTGAATGGAGAGTAATGGGAGATACTTCTTCATTTGATAGTTATACTAAACAAGAAATTAATAACTTACTTAAAAATTATTATACTAAGTCTGAAACTTATAATAAAGAAGAAGTTAATAATTTGCTTAATGGATATGTTACTAATGATACATTTAATAATTTTAGAAAAGAAATAAATCAAACTATTACTAATAGTGTTAATCTTGATAAGATTCAAAAAGCTATTAATGACGGATGTGGAGTTAATATGACTATGCCTAGTGCGAATAGTAATAAACTTAGTCTTCCAATTTGGACAGGAACTGCTACCCAATATGCAACTATTACCCCAGTTGCTGGAATGACTTATAATATTATTGATGAATAATGAGTTTAACTCTTGGACGTCAAGGAGGAATTGCTCAACCTCTTAAGAAACGGACAGTAGGTCAAACTAATATTGCTCATGTTTATGATGGTGCTAATCATATTTGGCCTACTTCTGTTATTCATTTTAGTGATTTTACTAGTGTCCAACTTAGATACATTTGGGGTAGTGATGATGGTCGAGATTTGGATACTAAATCATATTATGTTAATTCTCCTATTAATAGTTTAAATTATGTAGCTGTTGGTTGGTCTTGGAATTTAAATCAAATTCCTTACCTATATTGGGGTGGTGATAATACTAACTCAGGTGCTGAATGTGTTATGTTCAATATTGAATCTATGATTGACCTTGAAGATAAAATGCCTGATATAATGAAAATGAATCTTTGTGCTAATTGGTTTGGAGAATTACATAGAGGTCATGTTACTGCTGAATGTACTGCTTATAAAGGTGGAGTTATTGTTCATGCTTGGCAATTAAAGAATGATGAAATTGATGTTGATAATAGAGGAATGTTTATTTTTCCTTTGGCTGATGGAACTATTAATATGCCTGATGGATATGGTGGTTATAAAGAATGTTGGTATGGTGAAGTTATTAAAAGAGTTACTAAATCTAATAATGAAGTAAAATATTTTAGAATTAATCCTGTTAATGATAAAATTATTGGTTTAGATAATATTAAAATAATTCGTCATGGTGGTGGTTATATTCATCGTGATGGTTATTGCTGGTATGAAAATAAACCTAATGATAAATATAAAGTTTGGAATAATCAAGTTAACGCAACTGGTACTCCTATAACTCTTGATAAGCCAACTATTAATATAACTAGTGATGATAATTATAGTTATGAATATCATACAGTTTTGTTAAATGAAGATAATACTGTTTATAATAATAATTATACTGATAGCTATAAATTTAAATTTGGTTTTGTTGCAGGTAATTCTGAATTTAGAGGACAACAAACTATTCAATGTTATGTTGGTACACAAGGTGGCAAAGCGGATGATGATAAGACTTCAATAGGTGAAATAAAATATACTAAACTTAACAAAATTGGTGAATTGACAATATATAGTCCTATTGAAAGTTAAAATAATGTTAATTACCAAACAAAGATAACGGTTTAAGTGCTATAGATTATGTAGTTCAAACTACAAGTATTAATCTATTTTTTTAACTTAAACCTTAATTTATTATGCAAGTAATTGAAAAAGTGAAAGTTGTTCCAGAGGGCTATAATGGTGCTGGAATGAATTATGACGGTGGTAATCGTCGTGATGTAAACGGTAAGGCTAATGCAGGTTTAACTCTTGGTATTATCGGTACTGCACTTGGTGCTTGGGCTTTGTTTGGTAATCGTCGTTCTGCTGGTGCTAGTATTTTAGGTGGCGCTGGTGGTGGAATGTTAGGTGATGGATCTACTAATATTAACGTACTTGGTGCTACTGCTGGTAGTGGAAGCGGTGCTCCTACTGCTTTTCAAGCATGGGAAAAATCTTGTGAAGATACTTTAGCTCTTCAAGGTGGTCTTTATCAATGGGCTTTGACTCAACAGAATCAACGTTTTGAAGATAGAGAACGTCTTAATAGTGAATTGTTTGGTGTTTATATTGACGGACGTAATCGTACTGATGCTCTTATTGAGAAAAATAACACTGACCATTTTAATCTTTACAAATATACTCGTGACGCTGATGATGATATCCGTAAAGAGTTATCTGATTTGAAAGCTGAATTGGCTGTTACTAAAGCTATTCGTCCTTATCAAGATAAACTTATCCAATGCGAAATGGAAAAGATGTTTACGGCTGGTATCAACTATACTGATAGAAAGACTTGTAATGTTATCTATGGTGTAGTTACTCTTCCAAATGAACCTACTGTTACAGGTCTAGTTGGGCGTAATGCTTATGGATGTTTGCCATGTGGTTTTACTCAACCTGCTAGCGGAACTCCGGCTCAGTAATATTACTAAGTTTGATTAAGAACATTAAATTGAAAGAGATATGATACCTGTTAATCAATTTATACTAGGTAATAGTGACCCTTTACTATACCCTAGTGAAAAAATGACTAATAGCATTGATGAACAAATTGCTTTTCTTCAAAGTCAAAAACAAGCAATTAATGAAGCTTATCGTCGTAATGCTATTCCTACTGCAAATAATGGTACAACTCAAAATCAGCAAGTTCCAACTCAAGGAATTTGGGATGCTATTGATGCTGAA
>OJNQ01001754.1_pt1 | contig 14957 bp, 9 predicted proteins | sample 1597621 | NCBI WGS metagenome assembly OJNQ01 (sample SAMEA2452137, study PRJEB22498) | human gut metagenome | reverse complement strand
CTTGAAATTTTTCTCAAATCCTGAATTTCAGAAAAATTACAGCTATAACCGCAGTCTTGTAGTTAAGCCGCATATTCTGAGTCACCAAAGAAGTCATTGTACCATACAAGGAACATATATACTGTCCAGATTTTTCTTGAATTATCTGCCTTGCCTTCTTTATGTTCATCAAGATACTTAACAAGCTCATCTGTGTTGAAGTACTTGTTAGCAGCTTCGCTTGTGAAAGCTTTTTTAATCATATTGTAATATTTCTCGTCCTTTAACCATATTCTGATTGGCACTGGGAAACCAAGCTTCTTCTTCTCAGCAACCATATCAGGAAGATATTGGTTAGCAGCTTTACGCATAGCGTATTTAGTATTAGATTTATTAACTTTGTACTTAGTTGGGAGAGTTCTTGCTACATTGAATACTTCCTTATCAAGGAAAGGAACTCTTACTTCAAGGCTGTGTGCCATACTCATCTTATCAGCCTTAAGAAGAATATCACCGATAAGCCAGAAGTTAATATCTATATACTGCATTTTAGTTACATCATCTTTATCTTTAACCTTGTCATAAAATGGCTTAGTAAGTTCTTTATGGTTATACTTTCCAGTAGGGTTCTTTAATATCTTGGCACGTTCTTTTTCGTTGAACATAAATGCGTTACCGATAAAGCGTTCTTCAATATCCTTGCTTCCTCTTATAAGGAAATTCTTGCCCTTGAACTTAAATGGAACAGCCTGTGCAGCATTGGCAAGACACTTGCGGAGTCCCTTTGGAAGCTTTCTATAGCCTGCTGTATCAAGAGGTTCTTTGTAAATGTTATATCCGCCAAAGAACTCATCAGCACCCTCGCCTGACATTGAAACCTTAACATACTTAGAAGCAGTCTGGCTTACAAAGTAAAGGGCAATAGCAGCAGGGTCAGCTAAAGGCTCGTCCATATGATACTGGATTTTAGGGATAGCTGCCCAGTATTCTTCACTTGATACAAGCTTGCTGTAATTATCAATCTTAATCTTATCTGATAAAGCTTTTGCATAGTTGATTTCGTTATATTTTTCATAATCGAATCCAACTGTAAATGTCTTGTCGCCATTAAATGTTGCGGCAACATAGCTTGAATCTACGCCGCTTGAAAGGAAAGAGCCGACTTCAACATCACTGATTTTGTGGTGTTCAACAGAATCGTGCATTGCATCGTCGATTTCGTTAATCCAGTCGTCAAGAGTCTTTGATTCATCTGCATCAAATTCCGGCTCCCAGTATCTTTTGATATTGAGTTCTTTGTTGTGGAAAGTAAGGCAGTGTGAAGGCATGAGTTTGTATATGCCCTTGAAAAAAGTTTCTTCAAGCACGGAATACTGGAATGTGAGGTAATTTTCGAGAGCGACTTCATTTACTTCCTTTTTATATCCCGGATATTCAAGAATACTTTTAATTTCTGATGCGTATACGAGATTGCCGTCAACAACGGCATAGTAAAATGGTTTGATTCCGAAATAATCCCTTGCAGCGAAAATAGTTTCTTTTGCACTGTCCCAGATTACAAAAGCAAACATGCCACGCAGCTTGTTTAACATGTCTTCACCGTATTCTTCGTAAGCGTGTATAAGCACTTCTGTGTCAGAATTATTTGCAAAAATATGTCCTTTTTCAATAAGCTCTTTTCTTAATTCCTGATGATTGTAAATCTCACCGTTGAATGTTATTACAATCTTTTTATCTTCATTAAACATAGGCTGGCTTCCGTTGTCCAGGTCAATAATGCTTAGACGGCGGAATCCCATATATGCTTTATCATCTATATATTGTCCGGCACTGTCCGGACCTCTGTGTACGATTCTGTTCATCATATTAGTAAGAACATCTTTACCGTTTTCAAGGTAACCAGTAAATCCAGCAAAACAACACATGTGTAATCCTCCTTGTTTTTCCGAAATATTTGCATTGAAAAGAATTATAGCAGACAAATGAAGTAAATACAAGCAATAGAGCGTGCAGGGTTTACAAAAATTTTAAAATAAAGTATAATGTTCACAAAAAATGTAACAATTTAACTGTAAAAGCGATTTCACTTTATATGGTTATATGTTAATAGGGAAGAAAGGGAATTGTGGCATGGAAAAGATTAAGATGACAACACCGCTGGTTGAGATGGATGGAGACGAGATGACAAGAGTTCTCTGGCAGTTGATTAAGGATGAACTCCTCACTCCTTATATTGATTTGAATACAGAATATTATGATTTGGGTCTTGTACATAGAAATGAGACTAATGACCAGGTTACTATTGATTCGGCAGAGGCAACTAAGAAGTATGGTGTTGCTGTTAAGTGTGCTACAATTACACCTAATGCAGCAAGAGTAAAAGAATATAACTTAAAAGAGATGTATAAGAGTCCTAACGGTACAATACGTGCCATGCTTGACGGAACAGTATTCAGGGCACCAATTATTGTAAAAGGTATTGAGCCATATGTTAAGACATGGAAGAAGCCTATTACTATTGCAAGACATGCATATGGTGATGTATACAAGGCAACAGAGATGAAGGTGAAAGGACCTGGAAAGGCTGAACTTGTATATACAGATGCTAACGGTAACGAGACAAGAGAACTTATACATGACTTTAAGGGTGACGGTATCATTCAGGGTATGCACAACTTAAATGACAGTATTGAAAGTTTTGCAAGAAGCTGTTTTGAATTTGCTGTTGCCACAAAGCAGGATTTATGGTTTGCAAGCAAGGATACTATCTCTAAGAAATATGACCATACATTCAAGGATATATTCCAGGATATATATGATAAGGAATACGCTGATAAGTTCAAAGAACTTGGAATCGAGTATTTCTATACACTTATTGATGATGCGGTTGCAAGAGTTATCCGTTCTGAGGGCGGTTATATCTGGGCATGCAAGAATTATGACGGTGATGTTATGAGTGATCTTCTTGCTACGGCATTCGGTTCACTTTCAATGATGACTTCAGTGCTTGTATCACCTCACGGATATTTTGAATACGAGGCAGCACATGGTACTGTTCAGAGACATTACTACAAGCATCTCAAGGGTGAAGAGACATCTACAAACCCAATTGCAACTATCTATGCATGGACAGGTGCATTGAGAAAAAGAGGCGAACTTGATAATATTCCTGCACTCGGTGAATTTGCAGATAAGCTCGAAGAGGCTTGTATCAAGACAATTGAGAATGGTGAGATGACAAAGGATTTGGCACTTATTACAACACTTCCAAATCCAAAGACATTAAATACACAGGATTTCATAAAGGCAGTACGTGCTACACTTGACAGCCTTATGGCATAATCATGTGTCTGATTTATGAGGATGAGTTATGAAATTTAAATTTGAGCTTGGAGACTTAATTAAAATACCAAATATATTATGTTATTTGAGAATACTTATGGTTCCGCTCTTTCTTCATATTTATTTTACGGCAGAAAGACCACAGGATTTTTATCTTGCAACACTTGTAGTCATGCTGTCGGGGCTGACTGATTTTTTTGATGGACAGATTGCAAGAAGATGCAATATGATTACAGATTTGGGAAGAATAATAGACCCGCTTGCAGATAAGCTTATGCAGCTTGCAATGCTTGTTGCACTTACTGTAAGAGTAAAATATATGTACCTTTTGGTTATATTTCTTGTTAATATCAGCAGTTACAGGTTTTTTTGTGATGAAATTTGCGAAAAAGAGACTTAATGGAGCAAAGTGGTACGGCAAAGTGTGTACTGCAATTTTATATGTTGTTATGCTTGCACTTGTCGCATTTCCTCAGATGGAGGTTCATGTTCAGGATATTCTTCTTCTTGTATGTGCCGGAGCACTTATGCTTGCATTTGTAATGTATGTAAGACTATACATTATAATGATTGTTGACGCCAGAAATGGCAGAAACGAAAAAATATTATATTAAAATATAAAGACCATATGCAGTTTATATGGATATTTGAATGAGGAAAATTATGGGTTATACTTTTCACGGAATGAATTTCGGACAATTTGCTTTATGGTTTTTTGCGTATAGTTTTTTTGGATGGGCAATGGAGTGCGTTGTTATACGCATCCAGCTCAAAAGATGGGAGAACAGAGGTTTTGCCAGGTTGCCTTTCTGTGTTATATATGGATTTGGCACATTTATTGCGTATAATATTTTTGCTCCGATTGAGCATAATTATGTGGCACTTTATTTTGCAGGATGCGTATGTGCAACGATTTTTGAGTATCTTACAGCCAGACTCATGTTAAAACTTTTTGGTTCGGTATGGTGGAATTATGAACATCTTCCTTTTAACTATAAAGGAATTTTGTGCCTCGAAAGCACATTGGCATGGGGCGTGCTTGCATTGTTTATATTTGGTGTTTTTAATAGTTATGTAGAAGGTGCGGTTAAGATGCTTGATGTAAGAGTTGCATATGCAGCGGGAACTACAATTGTTATAACTTATCTTATTGATTTCACATGGCAGTTTGCACATCAGATTGCAGGTGAAAATAATGATGGGGTTTTAAAAGGTTTTCTAAGAAGATAACCGGTGTCACACATAAAAATGTGCTGCCGTATGATTATGAATTTGGGAGCAGTTTATGTTTAGAAAAATTAAAGATGACTTCTGGATGTTAAGAAGAAGTGGAAGAAACATTTTAGTATTTGAACTTACATATAAACTTGCGGCAACGGCAGTATTTTATCCTATTGCAATTTTAATAATAAATCTTGTTATGAAAGCAGCCGGAGCAAAGTATCTTACGAATGAGTATATAATACGGATTTTCAAGAATCCTGTTTCGTGGATAGTTATGCTTGCGGCTGTTGTTATTTTTGTATTTTATTGTATATACGAGATGTCTTTTCTTGCAGCGTGCTTTGAATTGAAACGGCAGCAGTGTAAAGCATCTGTTCTTGAGATAGCATTTACATCTTTAAAAAGGATGAAAAGGCTTATTAATATCCGGAATCTACCGCTTATTTTCTTCTATTTTATTTCAATACTCGCAATTAATGTAACGATGCTTGGCAGCCTTGTATTGTCAGAAAAAACAATAACTGCTTTCAGAATATATGTAATTAATGGACCTGCAATTGTAAATGCTGGGCTGGCTGCAGCTGTAATAGTGGTCTATACAATTGTAATAATGGGTGTTTACTCATTTAATATATGTGTGCTTGAGGGTGATAATTTCAGGACGTCATACAGGCAGAGTGCATCAACAGTAAGAAAACATTTCCTGCCTACATTAATGTCACTTATATTATATAATCTGGCAATACTTGCAGTTATAATATTGTTTTATGTAATAATTACGGCTGTCTTGTTTGCCGGAGTGAAAATTCTTAATATGGCTTATATGGGAAGTGCCATATATCTGTCAGTGTTAAAAAATATAAGAATTGGCATAAGAATACTGCTTTTATACCTTGCTGTACCAATATCATATACTATGATATCAAGAATGTATTATTATTATTCTGACCCTAAAGAAATTGATTATGTTGTTATAAGGATAAAATCAAAGTTTTTCAGGCTTCAAAGAATGATATATTTTCTGATACTTATAATGTCAATAGGTCTTAACAGTTTTTATGTTGTCAGGACGTTTAACAAAAATCCGTTTGAGAGTATTGCGATATTCCATGAAACAAAAATCACGGCACACAGGGGTTCATCAATAAAAGCACCGGAGAATACAATGGCTGCATTTGAACTTGCAGTTGAAAATATGACAGATTTTATTGAACTGGATGTCCAGCTGACATCAGATAATGTGCCGGTTATTATGCATGACCGCAGCCTTTACAGAACAACCGGTGTTAATGCAAAGGTTTCAGAACTTACTTACAGCCAGATAAGGGAACTTGATGCAGGATCATATTTTGGAAAAGAATTTGCAGGCGAAAAAGTGCCTTCGCTGGAAGAAGTATTAAGATTTGTAAAAGGAAAAGCACGGCTTAATATTGAATTAAAAAGCGGAGATACGGTATATACGGCTGATAAAGTGGCAGAACTTATACAAAAATATGATATGCAGAATGATTGCGTTATTACATCATTTGACTATAATATGTTAAAAAGAGTAAAAGAACTTACGGATGATATACAGGTGGGCTACATTTTATCTATAGCATATGGTGATTTTTACAGTATGGATGATGTGGATTTCTTCAGTATGAATGCGTCATTCCTTTCAAAACAGATAGTAGATGCAATTCATAATTCTGGAAAACAAGTATATGCATGGACTGTTAATAATGCAACATCGATAAAGAATCTTACGAATAAAGGCGTTGATAATATTATTACTGATGACCCGGTTCTTGCAAGGGAAACGATATATTCGAGAGATACGAGTGAGACACTTGTAAATATGGCAAAATATGTATTTAATCAGTGAGACATAATGTCCGGAATGGAGACGTGTATGATAAGGGGTATTGGAACTTCAAAAGGTATAGGAATAGGACATGCACTTATAATAGATGAACCTCAGATAGAGGCGAAGACTGAGATTGTGAGTGACACGGCGGCTGAATTAAGAAGATATGAAAATGTAAAAAAGAAGTTTATTGCAGATACACAAAATATAATAGAAGAATTAAAGAAAAAGTTAAAAAAAAATGATAAGACGTCTCTTGTTCTTCAGAATCAGATTTATCTTATAGAAGATATTGAGATGAACCAGCAGATAACCGGATTTATTGAAAATGAGCACCTTTGTGCAGATGCCGCAGTTGACAGAACATGTTCGCTTTATGCGGATATATTTGCCTCGCTCGACAGCGAAGTTATGAATCAGCGTGTGGCAGATATAGAAGATCTGAAGCACAGGATATTATCGATGTTGTCAGGCAATGTCACAGTAGATTTATCAAATCTTGAACCTGATACAATAATAGTTGCAAAGCAGCTTCATCCTTCTGTCACTGCAGCGATGGATACGAAACATGTTGTGGGTATAATTGCGGAAAAAGGCGGTGAGACATCACATGCGGCTATCCTTGCAAGAGCACTGGAAATTCCGGCAGTTTTAAGTGTGAAGGATGCATGTTCAAAGATTGCCGATAATGAAAGCGTTATTGTAGATGGCGAATATGGGGAAGTTTTCTTAAAACCTATTGAGAAGACGGTTCAGATATATACTAAAAAGAAAAAAGAATATCAGAAAAAAGTAAAAGAATTATATGAGAAAGAATTTGTTCCAGTGGAACAGTCTCTTTTAGGACAAGGTGGATCTCTTACATCTATTCAGGACAGAGCAGATTATGTGCATGCATCTGTAAAGATGGACAACATTCTCTGGATTCATAATTTAAGATCCGGCTCACCTTATGCTGGGTATCCGAATAAATCCTATCAGGAATATGTAGAGGATAATAAACAAGGTAAATATATATACTGGGATTCTAAAGTATCTTATCAGGATATTGTAAACTGGCGCCTTGATTGGTTAAGTAAACATAAACAATATCTGGATGCAACTTATGCAGCGTTGAATCCTGGGGAAGATGGGATACAGGAATTGACGCCGGAAGTACCGGACGATGATAAAACAAAACCAGATGACAATAAAAAAGATGATAATAAGAAGCCAAATACTACAACAGCAGTAAAACCAGAAATTATAAGAAGTATTCCACAGACAATTAATGCAATTGTGAAAGCAACAGCAGGTAACGTACAGATTTCCTGGAATAAAGTAGCTGGAGCGAAAGGCTATGATGTATGGATTACGAAATGTGGCAGCTCCTATAAGAAAGGTGTACAGAAGACTACAAGAAAGTTAAATACAAAGGTTTCTTTAAAGAAGTTTAAGAAATTCAATCTTAGAACCGGAAGCTGGAAGGTAAAAGTAAGGGCTTATACATATGTAAATGGTAAGAAGAAAGTGTTAGTTACCGGAAGTAATCTGCATTTTGCATTAATTACTTCAGGTCAATATACAAACGCTAAAAAAATTTCTGTCAATAAGAAGAAAGTGAATTTAAAGAAAGGAGGAAAATTTAAAGTTAAGGCAGAGATTATAAAAGAAAGGAAGGGTAGAAAGTTATTGCCACAGACCCATTGTAAATCATTACAGTGGAAAACGACAAACGCAAAAATCGCAACGGTAAAGAATGGCAAGATTACTGCAAAACAAAAGGGCGTTTGCAAGATTTATGTTATTGCGGCAAATGGGGTAAAGAAACGAATTAAAGTAACTGTAAACTAAAAATAAAAGGAAAGTATAAATTACAATAAGAGGGAAAAGTATGAAGAAAGCACGAGTGATAGCAGCAATGCTTCTGGCTGTCTTACTTGCATTTCCAGGTATGATGGCTGTACAGGCTGCAGAGTGGAACTCAGAATTTAAACAGTATAAGAAGACGAACTATAACATAGTTGATGGTGTTACAGAAAGCACTGTGTATATGAGAAATGAAGATAATGATAATGTCATAGCTCATATGGCAACAGTTAAGGCAAAAGGGGATGCGACATTTAAAGCCAGTTATGGAAAGTATTATGAGAAAGGAAGTACAAAGGCTTCAAGAAAGGCAAAAGCTTCTAACTGGAATGATAACTGGAATATGATGACTACAACAGCACAGGCAGCAGCGTATGAGGTTGCCGGTGATACAGAAGGTTCTGTAGTTTTAGCTGTAAATGGCGATTACTATAACATGTCTAATGGATGTCCTCTTGGAAGTGTCATCTGTGAAGGAAATACTGATTTACATCCAGATAATCAGGAGCCATACTTTGCGGTATTAAAAGATGGTTCTTTTGTAATCCGTGATGCAGATGTTCCGAAAACAGATGTACAGGAAGCAATTTGCGGACCATTCCGTCTGATTAAAGATGGAAGAATTATGGAAGAACTATTCTATGGTGATGCAACAGCAATGCCTAGACATTCTATCGGTATTAAAGAAAATGGAGATGTTGTTATCTGTGAAATTGATGGCCGTCAGGAGAAATCTGTAGGAGCAACGCTATATCAGATTGCAAAATATTTAAAAGATCAGGGATGTGTGGATGCGATTTACCTTGATGGTGGTGGTTCTGCAACATTTGCAACAAAGAGAGAAGGAACAGATGAATTAAAAATTCAGAACTCCCCATCTGATGGTTCAGAACGTACCGTTTCTTCTGCATTATTGCTTGTTTACAATGGAAGTAGTGATGGAAAGTTTGATCATGCATCAGTAACACCAGTAAATGAAGTATATACACCGGGGTCAGATGTTCAGTTTAAAGCGATTGGTGTTGACAAGAGCGGTGGATCCGCACCACTTCCAGAAGATGTAACATGGCAGTTATCAGAAAATAGTAAACAGTATGGTACTATTGATGAGAAAACTGGTAAGTTCACAGCGAATGAAACAGCTACAGAAGAACATACTGTTACAGCAGAAGTTGTGAGTAGTGGAAAAGTAGTTGGACAATCATCTATCAGCATAGCAACTCCGGACGAGTTTAAGTTTACAAATGACAATATCAATCTTGACTACGAGGCAAAAAGTAATCTGGGCATTCATGTATACTCTAAGGGCCGAGATTTAAATTATAAGACGGGTGACCTTGTGTGGGAAGTAGCAGATGAAACTGCTGGAAAGATGGATGGAGATACTTTTACTGCAGCGAAAAATAATGATAAGGGAGATCTTTCTGTCAAAACAATTATTACAGTTAAGTCAAAATGGAATGCTGATATTAATAGTAAAGTAACGGTAGGTATCGGTATGAAGCCAGTCGTTGTTATGGACGGCGGAGATAATGATGGCCTTAAGTATGGAAATATTCCATCTGCATTAGCAGAAGCCGGGGGTGGAACTGTAGTAGGATATGACCGGGGAGAAGTAACAGATGATACAGATTTGATGGTGCTTCATTATGCAGATCTGATAGATCCTGATAATTATATCTGGAGTGGACGAGCAGCGAAGGTATCTGCTGAACAGGTAAGCGATGATAATGGAAAAGTTCGTTTCGGAAAACATGCTTTAAAATTGAATTATGATTTTACGAATATAACATCTACAGAAGGTGCCTGTGTAGGATTCTCTAAAGATAAGGTAATTGAAGGTTCCCCAACTGCTGTAGGTATCTGGGTATATGCACCGGAAGGAACACCAAACTTATGGTTAAGATTACGTTGTAAAGAAGCCGGTTCAAACAGTACGAGAACTTTAAACTTCACACAGGAAGATAAGGCAGCAGCATCTACTGATGGAACAAAAGGTGGAATTAACTGGACAGGATGGAAGTACCTTACTTGTGATTTAGCTGAAGCTGGTGTTAAGACACCAATTACTTTGCCAGCAGGAGAAACATTCCGTGTTATGTGTATTCCAAAACAGGAGAATGGCGAATATGTTGGTATGGGTACATTAGTATGTACGAAAGATGACTCTGGAAAAGTGTCTGAAGTAAAGAAAGTAGGTTTAAGTAAAGGTTATATTTATCTTGATAATTTACAATTTATTTATGGAAATGATTCAGCAGACACAGACAATCCAATGGTTACTAGCGTAAAAGGCGGTGCTGGAAGTTTAGAAGAGATTTCTTCTGATGGAAAAACTGTTTTTGACAGTAATAAACTGAACTTTGATATTCGCTTTGATGATGTTCAAAATAAATATACTTCAGGTGTAGATCTTGCTTATGTATACATTGACGGAAAGAACATGGAAGAAAATAGTGGATATCATTGTGAGCTTAATGATGGAATGATTCAGTTAAATGAATTACAGCTTGCGAATGGTACACATTCCTTAAAAGTTCTGGTAAGAGATAAGAATGGTAATGAAGCAACAGCAACAAGAACATTTGAAGTAAAGGGGGATAATAAAGGCCTGACATCTATATCTGTAGATAAAGATGGTGATGAGGCATATCTTGGTACTTCTTATAACTTAAAACTTACATCAAATAAATTAGAAGATGTAAAAGAAGTGGCAGCGACAATTAAAGTCAACAAAGAGACTCCGGTTGAAGATGTTACTTTTGAAGATGCATATAAAGATTCAACATGGAACTATAATGAAGAAAAAGAGCAGCTGACAATTAAAGCAACACGAAAAGATGATGCTACAGCAAGCGGTGAGGGAACTATTGCACAGATTAAAGTAAAAGTTCCTGGTACTCTTGGAAAAACATCTTACGTTACTTACAAAGTAGAAGAAGGAACAGTTACTTATGTAGAGGATAAAGACAGTTCTGTTATCAATACATTTGCGACAAGTTCTACAAGTGTTCCTGTAAAGGCTACTTATACAGTAAAACCAGAAACAATCATAGTTGGCAGAAAGAGTGGACAGATTACGGTAAAAGATAAAGATGGTAATCCGGCAGCTGATGTAGAAGTATATCAGGTAGTAGAAGGTGAAGAGGATAAATCATTAGGAAAAACTGATAAAAATGGTATTCTTTCTACAGATGCTTTCTGTAACGCAGTACAGAAATTCACTATTTATGCAAAAGGTAAAGAAGGATATTCTTTCCGTGTAAATGGACAGAGTGTGAAAGCACAGGGCGATGAGAGCGGAAAACCATATAATCTCATTGCAACAGCAACTACAGACCCGGCAACAGAAAAAGCATTTTCATGGATGTCTTATCCAGAAGATGCAGATAAGAAAGCCATTGTACAGTATGCAAAGAAAGCAGCATACGATGAGAAGAAAGAAGCAGCATTCCAGAACTTTACTGGAAAGGTTAAGCTGGTAGATTACAGCGGAAGTAGTGATGAAAATAATAACTTTGCAAACTATGTAAATACAGCAACTGTAACAGGATTAGAGACTGGAACAGAGTATGCATACCGTGTAGGTGATGGAACGAACTGGTCTGATGTGTCTACATTTAAGACAAAGAAAACAAAGGAAAATACTAAATTCTTTATTATTGGAGATACGCAGGCTGAAGGTGCAGATCTGACCAGATTAAATGCTATTGCAGATAAAGTATCTTCCGGTTATGATTTCGGTATTCAAGTAGGTGATTCTTTAGAATCTCCAGGACTCTATTCTGGATGGACTGGTATTTTAGATGCATTTACAAAGTTTAAGTCTACAGATGTAGTTCATGTCATCGGAAATCATGAAACATATAATGGTGATGACAAGGCAGAACATGCGAATATTATTTACAATACACCGAATGATAAATACTATTCCGTGACTTATGGTAATGTTTATGTGGCAACAATCGCTTATTCATCAGATAATGCACAGATGAAAGAAGCAGCAGAATGGCTCGCTAAAGATGCAGCAGCAAGTGACGCACAGTGGAAGATTCTTACAATGCATCAGCCGCCATACTATACAAACCCACAGGGTTCTAGTGAATATATCAATGAGGTCATTCCGCCAGCAGTAGACAAGGGTGGTATTGATTTTGTATTCTCTGGTCATGATCATAGTTTTGCAAGAACATTCCCATTAACAGATAGAAAAGTAGCTTCTGATGCAAAAGAAGATGTGGCAGAGACTACATATGCCGGAAAGGGAGCCGTATACTATATCTGTGGTTCTACTGGCGAGAAATCCTACGGTGTAACAGATAATAAAGACTTCCATTTTGCAAAAGCTACGCAGGATTATGAGAATGGAATTTATTTATCTGTAGATGCGACAGAAGACAAATGTGTTATTACAGCATATGACGGAGATTCTGTTTATGATGAATTTACAAAAGTAAATGGATGCTATAATAAAGATACTAAGAAGTTTGAACATGAATTCACAACTTACAGTAATGGTATGGTTATCTGTGAGAAATGTGGAGTAAGAGAGAATGTTGAGACAGAGAAATTCAATGGACTGGTTAAGGATGAAAAATCTGGAAAATCAATGTTCTTTGTTGATGGTAAAGCACAGACAGGTTTAGTTGCATATGCTGAAGATTCTATGTATTTTGACGAGGACGGACTTGCAGTTACAGGTACATTGAAACTTGGCGATGTAGAATACCGATTTGAAGATGGTATATACAAATCCTGTTCAGACAAAGATGCAGCAGAAGTAGAATTTGGATATTGTGGTAATAAAGCAAATGATGTAAATGGAAAGAATCTGATATATGCTTATCATAAAGGCTCCGAAATTCTTAATATTGCCAAGAATCCAGATGTGAAGAATGCAAGTGGTGAAATGAACGACTGGGCAGCAATTCGTGACATTCCATGGCAGACACATCAGTATACAATTAAAACAGTTAAGATTGGTGAGGGAATTACAAACGTAGGAAATACATTTATCAGAACAAATGTAAACCCTGCAGCAGCACAGTTAAAAGATTTAGAGCCAGAGCTTACAACAGTTGAGTTACCATCAACGTTGAAAAAGATTGGTACGGCTGCATTCTATCATGCAACAAAACTAAAAAAGGTTACAATTCCTGAATCCGTAACATCAATTGAAAAACAGGCATTTGTATATTGTAAGAATCTTGAAATTACAATGAGCGGATCAAAAGTGCCAGAAGTAGCATCTAATGCATTTTCTAAATGTGGAAAGAAAGCTGTTTTAAATATACCAAACACAGAAGTATGGAAAGATGCTATTAAAAATAAAAAGATTGTATTCCCAGGAATAATCAAATACATTGGTGAAAACGGTAATGTAGAGAAAGAAGATAAGCCGGCAGAAGATACCACTGAAAAACCGGGAACTATAGCGACAAAACCAGAAACAGTACCGGCCGTTTCTAAAAATGCATTATATGCAAAAGTAAAAGTGAATAACAAGAAGCTGTATTTCTCATGGAATAAGATTTCAGGAACATCTGGTTATGATATTTATGTAAGTAAATGTGGTAAGTCAGGTGGTAAACTGGTATCTGCAAAGAATTTAAAGAAATCTGTAAGAACAGGTAATAATGCAATGATTACAATTAAGAAAGCTGTTGGCAAGAAAAATATTAAGAAACAGCTTTCTTATAAAGCGATAGTCAAAGCTTATCAGATGAGAGCTGGTAAAAAGGTATATGTAAAGACATCTGAGCAGATGCACTTTGTATTAAAGAATAATAAAACATATACAAATGTAAAAGCTGTTCAGGTTTCTAAGAAATCAATTACATTGAAAAAAGGCAAAAAAGCAAAATTAACAGCATTTGCATCAAAAGAAAACAGAAAGAAAAAACTTCTTAAAAACAGCCATGTAAAAACAATCAGATGGTATTCTTCTGATAGTAAGATTGTGAAAGTAAAATCTTCAGGTATTATTAAGGCTAAAAAGAAAGGCTTCTGTAAAATCTATGCAACTAGCGCAAATGGAATTAAAAAAGTAATAACAATTATAGTAAAATAATATGAGTTACTGTTTGGTTCATTAGACAAACTACAGACGAAGCCATTGCCCTCAATAAGGCATATTTGTGATTTTAGTCGTGGCGTGTTGAATGTTCGCTTTATGCGTTCACATTCAACACTTGCTCCTAGACCACAAATATGCCTTATTTGGGGCAATGGCTTCTGTGCTGTGGCTGGAGAAGGTGAATTAAATAGTAAAAAAACTTACATATATTTTACAGTGGCTTCTGTTTTGATTTTACATCCTTGTGTTAAAGTGATAATGCATAAAGGAAAGGATGGATTGGTGATGGAAGTGCGAGAGATTTATAAAATATCTGATATGATTCATAAAGCAGCAGGATGGAAAAAAGAAAATATATTTTTATTTTTAAACACTATATTCTGGGCAGTACTTGCTTTTGTTATCGGAGCGGCAGCATTTACTTTGATAACGGGAACGATAGCAGGACATGGTGTAAGTTTATTCTGTATTACAGGATATGCAGGAATGATAATAGGATTTTTTGGCGGAAGCTATTATCTCTACAGAAGAGAATGAGTTGCTATTTAATTCATGGAGAGACAGATGCCCGAGAAGAAAAATAATGGTGTGCATCCCGTCAAGTAGACAATTAAAAAAATATAAAATTTTTGTGTTGCC
>OJNQ01001749.1_pt1 | contig 14990 bp, 24 predicted proteins | sample 1597621 | NCBI WGS metagenome assembly OJNQ01 (sample SAMEA2452137, study PRJEB22498) | human gut metagenome | reverse complement strand
GACGTATTCCGTGGAGACGGTAAAATCTATGAAGCTACAGGAGCAAAGATGTTTAATGTACCAATATCTGCTATTACCAAAGGCTCAGTACTCCGTGACAAATCAAAAATCTCAGAGCTTGCACTCGGTTATGAGGGCTCATTAGGAGCACTTAAGCGAATGGGTGGTGAACGAATGGGTTTATCAGACACTGAAATGATGAGCCTGGTGCGTAAGTGGCGCATGGCAAATCCTGCAATTGTGGATATGTGGAAGGAAATTGATGAAGCTTCAAAAGAAGCTGTTCGTTATCAAAGGCCAGTTTCATGTACATGCAGAAAAATAATCTTTGACTGTGATGGCGAATTTATGACAATTCAATTGCCTTCTGGTAGAAAGCTATTCTACTATGGACCTAAATTCAAAGATAAGAAGATAAGCCGTTCTACAATGCCAACTCGAGTATTATGTTACCAAGGAGTTGTGCAAGAAACTAAGCAATGGGGCGAAATTGATACATATGGAGGTAAATTAACAGAGAACATTGTACAAGCTATTGCACGTGACTTATTAGGTGATGCAATGTTAAGAATGCAAGATGAAGGTTATGAAATAGTAGCGTCAGTACATGACGAAGTAATAGTAGAAGTACCAGAAATAAATGCTAAAGACCACTATAATAGGCTTGTTGAAATAATGAGTACTCCACCGCAGTGGGCAGAAGATTTACCTTTGAATGCTGATGGAGGAGTAATGATGTTTTACCAAAAATAATTAAATGTTATGGAAGGATTAAATATAACAAAATGCCCTAATCTTTATATAAAGCATGAAGATTATGCAGAAATACTTCTACAGAATAAAAAAGAAGAAATTATAGCTTCAGCTTTAGTAGACTTAGAGGACCTAGATAAAGTAATCTTATACAGATGGACTTTTCATAGAGGTTATGCTTTTTCTTTTAGGCATAGAATGCATAGGGTAGTATTAGGGCTAGATAGACCAGATTTTAATGACCATACTACTTGCATAGACCATATCAATGGTGATACTTTAGATAACAGAAAGTCTAATCTAAGGGTATGCACCAAAATAGAAAATGCTCAGCATGCTATTAAGCCAAGAATAGATAATACTTCTGGAGCAATAGGAGTATCGAGATATGGAAATGGTAAATACAGAGCCTATATAACTGTGCATAAAAAGACTATAGGCTTAGGTCAATATGATACCTTTGAAGATGCGGTAAAAGCTAGATTAGAAGCTGAAATAGAATATTTTGGTGAATACAGAGGCTGCAATTCTAAGTTTTCATACTTGCTAGAAGATTAAAAATATGATTTGGCTGTGTTTATATATTGTTTACGCATATTATGCAAGTAGATAAATTGAAATATGATGAAAATTTGAGCATAGCAGTTGGACTAAATGCTTCAAGTAAAGTATGGAAAAATACCAAAACTACTTGGAGCAATTTAGTTCAAAAGCTAGCTACTCCTGTAGTAACCGCTGAAACATATAAGCGGTTTATGAGTGCCACAAAAGAAGAGCAAAGTAAGATAAAAGATGTAGGCGGATTTGTAGGCGGATTTCTTACAAATGGTAGGCGTGATAAAACAAATGTACTTTACCGCCAGTTAATTACATTGGATATTGACTTTTCTCACGAGAACTTTTGGTGGGACTTTACAATGCTATTTGATTGTGCTGCGGTTATTCATTCAACTCATAAGTCATGTCCTGAAAAGCCACGACACAGATTGATAATTCCACTTGATAGAGAAGTATCTCAGGAAGAATATCAGGCAATAGCCAGAAAGGTCGCTGGTGATTTAAACATAGATTTATTTGACCAGTCGACTTTTGACGTAAATAGACTTATGTTTTGGCCGTCTGTTTCATCTGACGCAGAATACTACTTTGAGTATCAAGACGGACCATTCCTTGAAGCTGATTATATACTTAGCTTATATAATGATTGGCATGACACGAGTGAATGGCCAACTGCTACAGATAGCATAGACATAATAATGCAAGCTATCAAAAAGCAAGAAGACCCAGAAGATAAAAAAGGCATAATTGGTGTTTTCTGCCGTACTTATACTATACAAGAAGCTATTGAGACTTTTCTTTCAGATGTATATACGCCAGCTGGAGAAGGACGATATACATATATAAATGGCTCTACAGTTGCGGGCTTAATAGTCTATGATGATAAATTTGCATATTCTCATCATGGAACAGACCCTGCTGGAGGTAGACTATGTAATGCATTTGACTTAGTTCGCATACATAAATTTGGACATTTAGATACAGGCAAAGAAAAAGAAGACAAAGATAAAAAGAGCTTTAAGGCAATGGAAGAATTTGCTTCTAAGGACTCTACAACAAAAAAGCATATTGCTGAAGAAAAGTTTGCTGAAGCTAAATTCGAGTTTGCGGAAGAAGCAAAAGCAGAAGTTCCTGAAGAGTATGATACTTCATGGACAGAAGAGCTTGATGCTAATACAAAAGGCGAATATGATAATTCTGCCAATAACCTGAATATAATAATTCAGCATGACCAATTCTTAAAAGATGTATTTAAGCTAAACATTTTTGATAATAAAAGATATGTTACACGTTCGTTACCATGGCGTAAAGTCGATACTGTGGAGCCTCTCCGTGATGTTGACTATTCTGGTGTTCGTAATTACATTGAGTGTGTTTACGGCATTGTGTCAAGTCAAAAAGTGGATGATGCGCTTGCGCTTGAATTTGAAAAGAAAAAGTTCCATCCGATAAGAGAGTATATATGCGCTCAAAAGTGGGATGGTATACCGAGGGTTAATACATTGCTAATCGATTATTTTGGAGCAGAAGATAATGCCTATACTAGAGCTGCCATTAGAAAAACGCTCTGCGCTGCAGTTGCCAGAGTTTTTGAGCCCGGAGTTAAATTCGACACGGCACTTATATTGGTCGGAGAACAAGGAACATATAAAAGTACTTTCGTTAAAAAGCTCGGCATGGAATGGTTCTCAGATACATTCACGACTGTGCAGGGCAAGGAGTCATTTGAACAGATACAAGGGGCGTGGCTAATTGAAATGGCAGAGCTTTCAGGTCTTAAGAAAGCAGAAGTAGAATCGATTAAGCATTACATATCAAAAAGAGAAGATATGTTCAGGCCGGCATATGGTAGAACAGTAGAAACATATAAGCGTCAATGTGTATTTTTTGGTACTACTAACAACAAAGATTTCTTACGAGACCCGACAGGAAATAGACGATTTATGCCTATAGATGTAAGACCAGAATATGCTACAAAGTCCGTAAATGATGACCTCACGCAAGATGAAGTAAATCAAATATGGGCTGAAGCATATCAGTTATATTTAGCAAAAGAACCTTTATACCTCGTTGGTGATGAAGATATAATTGCTAAGATTGAGCAACATAAACACTCAGAAGCAGATGAGCGAAAAGGTATTATTGAAGAATATCTTAATACTAAATTTCCAGATGATTGGGATAAAATGGACCTGTACGACAGAAGACGTTGGCTTGAAGACCCATTGTCTAAAAACGGTACAGCACAAAAAGACTTTGTCTGCATTGCTGAAATATGGTGCGAATGCCTTGGCAAAGATAAGACAGATATGTCAAGATATAATACCAGAGAAATAAATGAGATTGTAAGGTCTTTGCCTGAATGGGAGCCTATAACTTCTACAAAGAACTTTGCAATATATGGAAAACAGAAATATTATAAACGTAAAGATAGCTTGTTATGATACTGTTTAATAAAAGGTGTGAAATATGTGGTAAACCTACTTCAGACCAATATGTAAATGAGATTGATGACCATATAATATGTATACATCATTTTCGAATGTTATTAGAAGCCGGTTTACTATTTGAAGGCATGGACGATAAATGGCACTTTATGTTTGTGCATGAAAAAGATGTTGAAGAACTTATTAAAATGCTATAATATGATAGTAAATTTTTATAAAAGAAAATATGGCAAGTATAACAGTCTACTTGCATCAAAAAATATAGAGCATATTCCAGCTCTGAAAACCATAGTAAATGTGAACGGACAGCTTTTCAGCATTGATAGAATATATTTTAATCTTGAAAAATGCGAATATGACATATTTATGGTGAGGCTATGAAGAAAGAGACGGTAGACAGTGAAAAAGTAGTAGAACGTAAGCTGGTAGAAGCCGTAAAAGCAAATGGTGGCATGTGCATAAAGTTATTATGCGACCAGCTTACTGGCTTACCTGATAGAATGTGCTTATTCCCAAGCCATAAGATTGTATTTGTTGAGCTTAAGACAACAGGAAGAAAGCCAAAGCGCATTCAGCTATTTATACATGACAAGCTCAGAGCACTTGGCTTTAGAGTCGAAGTAATTGACTCAGTTGAAGGTGTGATAAATTTCGTAAAAGATATAATGCTAAATAAATAATGAGAGGCGAAAAGATACTATTAACTTGTGAAAAATGCGGAAAGCAATTCATACGATATAAAAGTATGATAAAGCCTGGCATTACTCATTTCTTTTGCAGCAGAGCTTGTGCTAAAGAGCATTTAAGCACAAAAATGACTAAGATGAATGAGGACTTAAATCCTATTAGAATGGATAACTTTGAAACAAGGTTAGCTGTTAGAGAAGGTCATCTTAGGAATAATACTGGAAAAGAGCACAGTTATCCTAAGATATTTGGAACTCATGTGCATAGAATACTAGCGGAAGAAGTAATAGGAAGACCACTTAAGAAAGGTGAAGTAGTACACCATAAAGACGGTAATCCTAGAAATAATTCTATTAATAACTTAGAAGTTTTAAGTTCGCAAGCTGAGCATGCAAAACTTCATTGTAAAGATGGGAGGTTTTCAAAATGCTAACAGAAAAAAACATGCATGGCTATCAGCGAGCAACAGTAGAGTTCATAATTACCCATCCATACTGTGGCGTATTTCTTGACCTTGGGCTTGGCAAGACGGTATCAACTCTTACTGCTATAAACTATTTGATGTTTGACTATTGCGAAATAAATTCTGTGCTTGTAATAGCTCCTAAGCGTGTAGCAGAGTCTGTTTGGCAAGAAGAAGCTGAAAAATGGGACCACTTAAAGCATTTGCGCTTTTCTAAGATTATAGGTACTGCTAAACAGCGAATAGCAGCTGTTATGGAAACAAAAGCTGATATTTATATCATATCAAGAGATAATGTTGCATGGCTTTGTGCTTTATATGGCGGAGGCAAATTACCTTTTGATATGGTAGTAGTTGATGAGCTTAGCAGTTTTAAGTCTTATAAATCAGAGCGCTTTAAGGCATTACGTGGTGCAAGGCCTTATCTTAAAAGGTTAGTAGGATTAACAGGCACGCCTGCTCCTAATGGTCTTATTGACTTATGGCCTCAAATATATCTTATGGATAGAGGCGAACGCCTTGAAAAGACAATATCCAGATACAGAGAGAAATATTTTCGGCCAGGCCAAACAAATGGTCATGTCGTATATTCTTATGATTTGATGAGTGATTCAGAATATCTCATTCATAAGAAAATAGAGGACATTTGCATAAGTATGAAAGCCGATGATTATCTTGAAATGCCATTTAGGACAGATAACTATATAAAGCTTAGAATGCCTGAAGCTCTAAAGAAGCAATACGATGATTTTGAAAAGAATAAAGTGCTTGACTTAATAAGTGCTACTGAAACGATTGAGCAAGAAGACGAAAATGGTAATTCAGTATTTGTTGAAAAGCCTGTGGAAGTAAATGCAGTCAATGCCGCTGCCCTTTCAAATAAATTACTTCAATTTGCTAATGGAGCTATATATGATGAAGAAAGAAATGTGTTTCCAATTCATGATATTAAGCTTGAAGCTCTTAAGGAGATAATTGAAGATGCAAATGGCCAATCTGTGCTTGTAGCATGGACCTATCAATTCGATAGGGATAGAATCGTGGAATATCTTAAAAAATATAAGCCAAGAGAGCTTAAAAATAATAAAGATATTGAAGACTGGAATGCTGGCAAAATACAAGTTATGTTGGCGCATCCAGCATCAGCAGGCCATGGACTTAATCTTCAAGCAGGAGGTAGCATAATAGTTTGGTTTGGGCAAACATGGAGTCTTGAATTATATCAGCAGTTTAATGCTCGATTATATCGACAAGGACAGCAAAATCATGTCGTTATAAATCATTTGATATTGCAAGGCACTCATGATGAAGACGTAATCAGAGCACTTAAAGCAAAAGATAAAAAGCAAAATGCCTTAATGGATAGCATAAAAGCAAAAATTGACAAATATAAAAAATTTATGTAATATGGGACGTAATGGAAAACAAGCTCCGGTATTTCCGGAAATGGTAAAATTTGTTAACGATAATGTTGGCAAAGTAGTAAGTTCAAAAGAAATTCTGCTTGGTAAAGAACCAGGTAGAAACTCAGAAACTGCATATCTTTATAAGTTTGTAAAACTTGGGTATGTAGAGCCTGTAGGCGATAATAGCTTTGTTAAAGACAAAACAGCAAGCTTTAAGGTGATAAAAGAATTTCCTAAACATTACAATTCTGTTATGTTTATGGATGAACTGAGAGTGGCAAATGGGTATATACCAGATAATCGTAAACGTAAAGTATATTGATATGAAAGCAATAGAAAGTCAAGTAGGTGGAAGCCATTACAAAGATATGGCTTTTCAGCCAATAGAGCTAATAGCTGCTCTTAGATGTTCTTTTATCCAAGGCTGTATAATAAAATATATCAGTAGATATAAAAATAAAAATGGTGCTCAGGATATAAGGAAATGCATCCACTATGCCCAATTAGCTATTGAGCTGGATGACAAAAGAAGATGTAATGATAAGGCTTTATCTATGAATATAAATAAGTATATTCTTAAGAATAAGCTCACTATACTTCAACGGAGAATAATAACTCAAGCAGTATATAATAATTATATTCAGGTTATTCAATACTGCAAAGAACTGCTGCAGTTGGAATACCCAGAAAATGTATAACATGTGGCCAAGTTAAGAAGTGTTAAATATGTAATTTTTATGAGGAAAAATTTTCTATTCTCGGAGAAAATTAGTATATTTGCATATCCTAAAATAAGAATAGAAAAATGGACAAGAAAAGAACATTTCAGCAAATAGCCAGAGACATAAAGTCAACTTGGATGAATGTATACTTTGGAGCAGTGCCTTATCTTGAGGCGTTATTAACGCTTGATACAACAGACCCAGAAGCTCTATATGGAATTAAGACGGCCGGAGATATTACAAGATACTTCTTGGCCAATGCTCAAACATTTAGAGGAGCAAATGCAAGAAGATTAAAAGAAGAACTTAAAACTTTAATAAACAATGGCTAACATCTTAGAAGAAGCAAACAAAATTGTAAATGAGCGCTCAGAAGAAAAAGAGCGCCAGTATGGGCCATTTATAGAGTCCATGAGACGTGCTACTGCTATTTATAATAGCATGTCACCTGATAACGAACAAATATCAGTAGAAGGAATGTATAGAGCTATGATTGCTCTTAAACTATCACGCGAAGCTTATAAGCACAAAGAAGATAATCTTCTTGATGCGGTAGCTTATATGGGCTCAATGAATGACTACCTACAATCCTCAAGAGCGACAGAATTTAATCAGTAACAATTTATAATTATGGCAAAAGTTTATAACACAACAGACCTCAGACCAGACCAGGCGTTTGAGAGGCACGTATTCCACAGAGACCAGTTTGCGCACTATTTACGCTGGACTCATATCTTAAAAGAAGCAAAAATTGAAGAGTCTATAGTAGACTTTGGGTGCGGAGCAGCTAATCTGCTTGAAGTATTGTACAGAAACAAATTCAAGCAGAAAGAATATATCGGCATTGATATTCGCGAAAAGACTATCGATGAAGCTGCTGCAAAATTCGCAAATGTTCCTTGGGCTAAATTCTACGTTGCAGACCTTGTAAAAAACTACATGGACTATAGCCAGTTTAACGCTGACAAAGTTTGTTCATTTGAGGTATTGGAGCACGTCGGTAAACAGAATGCTCACGTATTCCTTGAGAACTTTAAGGCATGCGGTAACAACAATGCGACTTATTACTTATCAACTCCGAACTATGACCCGACTGTAGGAGCCGCTGGAAATCATACTTACGACTCTGGCGATGGACGCGAGGTGGACGTACAAGAATTTGACCATTGGGAGCTTGAAGAAATACTTTCTCAGCATTTTGTTATTATAAAGAAGTTTGGTACTTTTGCATCTGCAAAAGATTATAAGCCTCTTTTGAATGACTGGCAAAAGAAGATGTTTGAGGCTCTTAAAGACTATTACGACTCAAATCTTATTTCTAACATTATGGCTCCTATGTTCCCAGATGCTTCGCGTAATACTCTTTGGGTTATGAAGCGTAAACCAGGAGATGTAAAAACTGTAAAACCAATTGAAAGTGACGACGATTTATTTTAACCAGATATTATGAACAGAATTATAAAAGTTATCAACATGAAAGAAATACTCTTTAAACTGAACGAATTTTGCGGTGCCAACAGAATTGAATATATGGTAACAGGCACAGTCGCTTTATCTTTGCTCGGAGTTCCTTCTAACTTTGCTCCGCAAGATATTGACATAAAAATCTTCCATTTGACAGAAGAGCAAAAAGACAAATTAATTGAATTGCAGTTCTTGTCTGGCCTTAACAATGAGAACTACAAAGACCGATGCTATTCTTTCTATATTAATAATGTCAAGGTCAACGCAATAATTGACAATACTCAGAGCTACGATGAAATTTCTAATATGGCAGTATGTCTCTCATTGCAAGATGAAAAACAAGCAAAATATCACGCAATAAACGTGCAAAAGGTAGCGTTTGCTATTCGAGACAAAATGAGACTTGGCAGACTTAAGGACTATGAGTACATGCAAAATCTTATTCACAATTTAACACTGAAATAGCATGAAATTTTCTAAAGTAAGAGACGTAAAATCTCCAGTTCGTGGAACTGGTAAAGCAGCAGGAATTGACTTCTTTGTTCCTAATTTTGAAAAAGAGTTTACTTTGCGCCCTATGCAGGACCTACTTATTCCGTCTGGTATTAAGATGGAAATTCCAGAAGGCTATATGCTTATGGGAGCAGATAAATCAGGTGTAGTTACATCAAAATATGCTTGCCTTGGAGCAGGTAGAGAGCCAAAGCCAGAAGCATTTACCAGCGTAGTTATACTCGGCGCGAAGATTGTGGATGAAGACTACCAAGGTGAAATACACATACACCTTGTAAATGTTGGTAATGACGCAGTGTTTATTAAGCCAGGTATGAAGATAGCTCAATTTATTCTTGTGCCTGTGTCTTACGAAGAACTTGAAGAAGTACCAGAAGAAGAGCTTTTCAGCCGTTCCTCCGAAAGAGGTGATGGAGCTCTGGGCTCGACTGGAAGTTATTAAATAATTGATTTATGCATTATTCTCGCGCGTAATATCGCATGCAAAGTATGAAACAAAAGAAATATATTCAGAAAAACGCATGGGCTTTAGAGCGCGCGAGAATATATAAATCTTAAGCAATGAAAAAGAAAGCAGTAGAAATACCAGAAGTTATTTATACAGACCAGTTTCTCAGATTTGTAGCAGTTTATGCTAACAGATTTAGAGCAACAAACGGTTATGGAAGATGGCTCGCTGAATATAAGCGAATGGATGAGCAAGGTATGTTTAAGCCTGAGAAGTTGAGAGAATTATATATCAAGATACTAGATGGCTCAAATACCTTATCATACATATATTGGGATGCTGTACATTATATATGCATACAAGCACTTGATGCAGCTAAAACATTTGCTTTAACCAATTCGTTTGAGATTAGAGTAATAACTGGTGAAATTGCTTTTAATGACGACGATGAAGAGCTCAAAGATTTATCCATGGAAGAAGCATTAGCTATATGCAAAGCCATGAATGATGAAGCTGAAGAGCTTTTGTTTAGAGTTTACAATAGCAATACAAATAAACCTGTTAAATGATATGGCAACAATAGTTGAAAATACTCTTATAATAGATAGTCCGGCTGACTTAGAAGCTGAGATGTGTCGATATAATTGCCATACAAAAGAAGAGCTTGAAGAAGTTCTCTGGTATGACTATGACGCAACTCTAGTATTAAACTTTGAATATGAAGAAGCATGAATATAGCTTATAAAAATGCAACAGAAGCCTTTGAGGATTTATATGGCTTTATAATGGGCCAAGGAGTAAAAACTAATGTTGGAACAAAGGCTGTTTACAATGTTGGCTTTTATTTACGTAATCCTCAGCAACGCGTTATAACAACAGAATGGCGTAAGTTCAGTGAACGATATGCTGAGCGCGAATATGCCTGGTATATGTCAGGCGATAGAAGTGTGGCAGAAATTAAGAAGTTTGCTCCTATGTGGGATAAAATGCACGGCGGCGATAACATAGTTAATTCTAATTATGGTTATCAGTGGATGCGCAATGGCCAATTAGAAAAATGCATAAAACAACTCAAAGAAAATAAAGATACTCGTCAAGCTTGGTTTACAATCTTTGATGGCAAAGAGAAGGATGATTATAAATATGATACTCCTTGTACTTTGTCTGTAGGTTTTGATATTAAGCCAGGCATTGAAACTCTTGATATGTGTGTAACTATGCGAAGCAATGATTTGGTTTATGGCTTTTGTAATGACCAGTATTGCTGGACCAAGCTTCAACAGTTAGTTGCAGATGAGCTCGGTGTGCCAATAGGCACTTATTACCATTTTGCTCATGATTTGCATATATATAAGAGACACTTCGATATGCAAGAAAAGTATTATAAACAACAACTTAAAAACTTATAAAAATGAAGCTGGAAGATTTGAAAGTTATTGATATTATTCAAATGCCTCAGTTTGAAAAGCATATTGAGGCTTTGATTAAGGATTTGGACCTAACTCGTACAAAGATTATGAATGAGCATCCAGGTGTTCAATTCAAAAGAGGCCCCGTCGAAAGATTACAGGAGAAAAAGGTATTTGGACCTAAAGCTCTTGCTGCTCTTTACGCGAAAGTAGTCGATAAGACTATAAATGCAAGCGAATATCCTTCTACACTTAGAACTTTTATTAAAAGGATAGGTGACGAAGCTTTTCATAGAACATATGTTGAATTAAAGCAAGCAGAAGAGGGAGAAAAAGTAAAAACAATAACGGCTAAAAAGGAAGAAGATGAAAAAGGTGCTTAAATTTTTATGGAGATGTGTAGGTGTGCTTTATTTCCCTATATATCTATTGGCCTGGGTATTGCATAAAATAGCAAGACTCATGCTTGCAATTGCATATTTTGGATTGCTTAACAAGCAAACTGGAAAAGATATAATCAAGTCATTATTTAAGTGGCATGGAAGATATTAAACAATATGGAGACTTAACCGAAAAGGAACTCTTTGAATTTCTCGATGAAATTAAAAGCGATGATGAGGATATTCAAGAGGCTCAATCTGAGGCAATTGAAAAAATTACCTTAGAAGAAGAGCATGTTGAATTATCTGAAGAAGAGCAGGAAAACAGAGAGATTGAAGCTAGATATGGAGATAAAATGCCATGGACAGGCTTGGGTCCAAACAATTGCCAAGGTGTAAAACTGTTTGGACCTGAGGGACAGCGCAGAGCTGCGATGGCTAGCATAGAAGCTAAAAGGAAAAAGTCTCAACGGCTTAAAGAAGACAGAATACGTATTCAGCGTGAAGCTTTCAGGCAAGAATATATACGTCTGAGTGACCCTATAGGAAATGAAAGGATTAAGCTGTTAGTTTCATCACTTGTTAAAGAACACACAAGAATGGTTGATAAATACTCAACTTATATAAACAAGCGATTAACTACTTTACTTAATCCTTTTATTCCACGTAGGCTAAGAATATGTAAAAGCTTATATCCTGACTCAATTCGTCTATGCCCTGGCTTTTTATATAAAGCAAGTGAGGAATATGGTGCTGGATTAACTTTCTGGGCAATGCCTAATATCCCATATTACTTTGCTCAAAATACAGAGCAGAAAGTTCTTATGGAGCATAAATCACCATTCTTGGTAAATGTGGACCAGTCCATAAAGTTCTATCATGAGCATCTTAAAAAAAGAGCGGACAAAGAGCTTAAATATGCTTCTTTAATATACCAAAAAGGCGTATATTCATACTTTGACCTGTTAAGGCTTAATCCATTTTGGTATGAAGTTCTATATAACGATTTGCAAAACAAAATTAAAGAAATGGTATGAAAAGTAATAACACTAAATTAGCATTGCCAAGAATTTTAATCTATCAAGATGAAGACTGTAAAATCCTAGTAGATTATTTGGTGTATAACGGCTTTCAAGTAATAACCTCAACTGAGAATGATATACTAATCAAAATCAGAGAAAAGAATTATGATTTATGCATATTAAGCCATTATAAAACAACAGATGCCTCTATGAGGCTAAAGCCATTAAAATTTTTGCGCAAATCAGATGATAAAATACCGGTAATAATGGTATCGGATAAGGCTCGATATGAGTATGTTATTGAAGCATTTGATGAAGGTGCAGATGATTACGTTATAAGACCATATAACATTGAGGAGCTTATAAGAAGAATAAAAGCCGTTTTGAAAAGATGTGGTGTGCGAGTAAGAAGTATAGAGCCATCTTATGAGATAGGCGATTACCTGTTTAATACAGTAGATAAAATTCTTACTATAGGCAGTGTAAAAACACAGCTTAATAATAAACAAAGCCAAGTTCTTGCTTTACTATGTGCTTATAAAAATGAAACATTACCTAAGAAAATACTTATGCAACAAGTATGGACTGATGATAACTACTTTAATAAACGTAGCTTAGATGTTCATATATGCATGCTGCGAAATATGCTTAAAATGGATAACCGAGTAGCTATAAAAACCATACGAGGAGTCGGTTATTCTCTCGTTATAGAAGAAGATGAAAGCTTAATGTAAAAAAGGCAGACTACTTTTCTGTAGTCTGCCTTATATTTCTCTCGTTCACTTGTTAAGCTATGCGCTTCTTGAAATTCTTCAAAAAATACAAGCTCATTTTTCCTGTCACAAAATCCTCATCTTGATTGCCTGTATGAAAACACTTAAGGCCATATTTATTGGTATAAACCTTAAAATCACCGCGTAATTCTCTCGTTCCAGTTTGGTTATTAAACCACCATACTCTAATATGATTTGCATCAAGCCATTTTATTTGCTGCTGAATATATTTGGTAAGGTCCTCATATTCATCATAATCGGCTTGGTCTTCAACATACGGAACAAAAGTACATTCTATAAGGTCTGAGTCATCAACTGCTTTCCAATCATCTTCTATATAAAAATTATTGGAAAACATTTCAGATACCTCATTGGCTTCTTCCAAATTGTCTTCGTCTAATGGCTCTTCACCATAATACAAAAAGCAAAAAGCGTCATTTGATATTTGCAAAGTCTGCTTTTTGCTGTAATCTAAAACAAAATTACTCATTTATTCTCCCGTTCTATAGTTTCACGATATTTCTTCTCAAGCTCTGCTACTTCATCTAAAGCAGCTTGAGGCTGAACTAATTGAACAGCGATTGGCAGTTCATTTCCTTCTTGCATTGCTTGAACTGACTGAGAGCCATCAAGCAAATTCTCTTGCTGTACCTCTTGGGTATTCTCTTGTTCATTTATTTCCATATTGCAATTATTTATTTTTGTTCAACATTTCTCTCGTTGGGCCTTGTGATATTCTCCTGTCCAATTGTGGCATATATTCTCTCGGCCATTTCCTCTGTTAACTCCTGTACCACGCTCTGGGTCCAATGTGGACAATTGCTGCATAGTCCGCTGTGCACGCGGGCTACACAGCTTGTACACTCAGGCATAAGCTGTTTAATCATAATGACCATGCGGCTTTTATGTATTCTAGTGTGTAACATTTTTTAACAGTTTCACTTTTGTTCTTTTATAGGCTAAAGTACAAAATAATCTTGATATAAATCACTGTTTTACAGACTTTAACATAAAAATTTTTCACTGGTTCATTGCAGCTTTAATATAAAAATATAGAGCTCTAAATGCCTCGAAAATATATGAAATTTCATTATTCTCGTTCATTCTCTCCTCATTTCTTTTTATAGATTTAGTTTACTATTATTCTCAAATAAAAGTGTCCTAGAAGCCAAGAAAATGAGTCAACTTTTTAGCCATAAATTTAACAGCTATTTATATAACTGCTTGGTGACTTAAAGCTCAGGAAAGTCCATGTCTCAATTCATATTATAGGCTTTATAAAAATACATTGATAGATACACTTCTTTTGACCTCTATCGCGTCAAATTGAGTTAACCCATATTATAGTACACCCAAAGCCTAAAAGTGTCCTAGAACGCGAAAGAAGCATGTTTCTATGAGTTTACATATTTTAACATAAATCGCAATAATACAAAAATAGCTGCATACTTAGATATGCAGCAAAAAAAAGAGCCGCCTCTTTCGAGACGGCTCCATGGGAGAAACGGTGTCAGGTGGCTGTATTATGCAAGTGACTCCTCTTCGGCTGTAGTCTCAGCAGGAGCTTCGGCAGTTTCTCCATTTGCCTGACCAGCAAGATATTCATCCAGCTCTTTCTTTGCATCCTCAAGCTGCTTCTTTTTGGCGTCCAGCTCTTCCTGAGCTTTCTGCAGCTTCTCCTCTGCCTTCTTCACATTCTCCTCGCAGCGAATTACGCGGTCCTGAAAAGTAAGCGGAGTGCGAGTTGCTGCTGCTTCACGGCGCTCCAAATACTTGGCATTGAGCTGTGCACCTTCTTCGTCGAACTCTTCGGCAATCTTAATGCCCTCGGCTTTCACAACCTTGTGCATAGTCTTCGTTGCAAGCGGATTGCCTTCAATAGGAGCCGGAACTGAAATGCGGTAGAGCAAGCACTGAGCTCGTTTGTCAGGCACGATTGCCACGA
>OJNQ01001728.1_pt1 | contig 15089 bp, 25 predicted proteins | sample 1597621 | NCBI WGS metagenome assembly OJNQ01 (sample SAMEA2452137, study PRJEB22498) | human gut metagenome | reverse complement strand
TAAATGAGTTGCTAGCTTGGGCGAAAGAAACGCTCAACAATAAGAGATACCCGGTTGGGGAATTTCAACTGGACAAATGCGCCAAGATTCTCGATTGCGAGAAGTATCTTGATTCGATGATCCTTGTGATTGGTAAGAACTGGGAGAACCCTACGTTTTACCCAACAGTTGACCAGTTAAGGTTGTTTAGGGAGAAGATAGAAAGGGGAACTTGATAGTACCCCTTTCCTGTTGATTGGCGTCAACTAATGTGCCGGAACCGAAGCCCCCTAAACACTAACTTATTTTGCTTTCTAGTTCTCGTTTCATATTCTGTATTGTCGTGCAGGGCTTTCGCCCTGCTGGTCAATTATAAGTCAAACATTATATTGTATTCTGCTTTCAGCTTATCAAAAGCGTTATCAGTAACGGCAATTGTCTTTTCATTAACCCTTTTGATTCCTCTACCTTTTACTGTTACAGGTTTATTTAACCAAAGTGTATATTTGTCATCAATTGCAATTACTAGCATGTCAGCTTGCTTTTTTTGAGCGTCCAAAGATGTTTCTTTGTATTCACCTCTTACCTGTGCTTCTTTTGTCATTTCGATTGTTGCTTTCATAATCTTTATCTTTTAATTGTTATTACTTTATTTCCTTTTTGATGTTACAAATGTAAGGTATATATATCACATCACAAAACAAATAGTGATATTAATCGTCATTGTTAACATTATTTAGTGATACATATATATCACGCATATATAATAAACGTATCTTTGCAAAAAGAAAAAACTAATTATGAATAGAATCAAAGAAGTAATTAAAGAAAAGGGCTTCACTATAACGAGCCTTGCCGATAAGTTAGGTATAGCACGTGAAAGTCTTTCTCGTATGATAGTATCGCCATCATACCCAACACTCGAAAAGATTTCCAATGCACTGAATGTTCCTATGTGGCAACTCTTTGCCTCACCGGAAGAAGTACGATCAAAGAAAGACGGTCTTTCTCTCACTTGCCCTCACTGCGGAAAGGACATTAATATTAAAGTAGAATGAATATGAAAAACGGAGAAATAGTAATATGCAAATCGGAGGACGGACATATAAAGGTTGATGTTCTGTTTTAAGGAGAAACGGTTTGGTTAACTCAAGCGCAAATATGCGAGTTGTTTGGAAAATCTAAATCAACTATTAGTGAGCATATTAAAAATATTTTTGAGGAAGGAGAATTGAATATTGATTCAGTAGTTCGGAATTTCCGAACAACTGCATCTGATGGAAAAGAATATGATACCAACTATTACAACCTTGATGTAATTATATCTGTCGGCTATCGTGTTAAATCTCATCAAGGTACACAGTTCCGTATTTGGGCAATGCAACGGCTACGGGAATATATTATCAAAGGATTTACATTAAACGATGAGCGTTTTACTTCCGGTTCTTCCATGAACTATTTTAAAGAGCATTTGAATAGCATTAAAGAATTAGATGAGGATATAAAGAAAATCGCTCATAAAAAGAAACCATCAAAGTAAAATAGTCATGAATAAGCCACGTAATCCGATCGGGTTTATCAAGCCGGAGAAGAAATAAGAGAAGGCAGCCGGATAAGCTGCCTTTTTTGATTATAGCCAACTTTGTTTCTATTCTATAAAGTATTCACTATATTTGCATAGAAAATCATCTAAAAAATGACGCATTTTTGCTTTCGGTTTTACGAATAATTTACGAAGGTGTTGAGCTGTGTGTGCTAATTGTTTGATATATAGATGGTTGTTTGAAAATAACTCCAAATTTCTTATATTTGGGTAGCAAAAGTTGATAAAAGTGCGTTGTGGGCTTTTGTGCTGCTGTAGAGTGGATATGTGCGGTATTTGAAAAGTTAAAAAGGACGATTTGGTAGCGTATTTCTCTACCAAAATACTATCTTTGTTTTACAAATGATTTACGAAAATAGAGATAGCTATGGCAACAGTTTCTTGGGTAGTTTTTAAGCATCATAAAAAATCGGACAATACGTATAATCCGAAAATTAGGATATCCCACAATCGAACTTCATCGTATATATCAACTTCTATATATACAGAACTGGTCAGATTCAAGAAGAATTCCGCATCGGGCACAATAACTTCTGAAAAAATAAAGGAAGAGCTAGACGGATTGGTTAGAGAATACCGTCAAATAATAAATGAACATCAAGATATAGTTAATGAGTGCGAAACTTCCAAGGATATAATCGCAATGATCGAAAGGAGGAAGCAGAGGAAAGAAATAGATTTTATTGAATTTGCTAGAATGTTTATTGAGAAAACGCCAAACGAAGGAACAAAAACAGTCAAGACGACTGGTATTAATTCCCTTTGCCATTTTCTTAATTATAAAAATGGTAATGAAAAGCTTCTGATAAAGGATTTAACATCACGTTTTTTACGTGAGTATGAGGAATGGTTGAGACAAGAAAGGTATATAACCGTTAGGCAAAATAAAACGGCAAAACAAGCGTATAAGACAATAAAGAAACCCGCTTTAAATGATACTGGGGTACATTCCTATATGGGAATCATTCAATCAGTGTTTAATGCCGCTTTGCTTCATTTTAATGATTATGAAAAAGGGGATATCATTATTACTAATGATCCGTTCAAGGTATATACTATTCCGGCAGTCTTAGAAGCAAAGAAAAGAGCGGTGGATGTTGATATAATCAGAAAGATATATAACTATTCTCCAGTAAATAAGCGAAAAAGAACTACCATGTTTACCCGTGATATCTATATCTTGTCTTTTTTGCTAGCAGGAATGAATGCGGTTGATATGCTTAATTGTCGAATGGTAAACGGGAGGATAGAGTATGAACGTCAAAAGACAAAAGATAGAAGAAAGGACAACGCTTTCATCTCTGTGTATATCCACCCGTTAGCACTTCCGATTATTAACAAGTATCGTGATCCATCCGGACAGCATTTGTTTGATTTTTATAAAAGATATAATAATGTGAGAAACTTAACCAAAGGAATACACCGCGGGATGAGATCTTTATGCGAAGAACTTGGAATTGATTATATCCAATTTTATTCAGCCCGTCATTCTTTTGCTACCATTGCCCGTAACGAATGTAATATAAGTAAAGACGATATTTCTTTATGTCTGAACCATTCTTCAGGAAAGACGGTAACGGATACCTATATAAAACAAGACTTTTCGAGAATAGATAAGGTTATAAATAAAGTGGTAGAGTATGTTTTCGAAATAGATGAGGAGTTAAAATAAAGGGTAATTGGCAATATTATGAACTATTGATATTCTTAGATATACAAATAGTTCATAATATTAATACTGATATATAGTACTTCATTTGGATAATTTCAGCATTTAATAGAAAGGGTGTTGAGTTATAGCAGGGCGTCGCTAACGATATGCTGCTTAACTATCCATAAGCTTCTAACTTGCTCTATCTCTATATCAAAATCGTCAAATTCCTCGCTATTGATAGAATGAGCGATCCAATATCTACAAGATAATGATTGCTCTTTGTACCTGCGTAATACTTTAATATGCCCATGATATTCTCCCGTGTCTTTGTCCTCTATTACTATTCCAAATATATTTCCAAATGGAATCATGTTTGGGTTTTCTCTTGGGAGTGTATATTTCTTTAAAGCTACCCAACATCCGGAAGGAAGAGTAGGAGACATAGAACGCCCTACTACTTGAGCGATACCTTCACAATCTTTACAGTCCGGCAGATACCAGTATCTTGTAATATCTTCCGTAGTATTGATTAACTGTGTTTGTCCGGCTGCAAACCTGAAACTAACTTGTGGCAGCAAATGGAATCCTTTCTTGTTGGCATCTCGGTATTCCTCTTCTGATGTGATTGATATACCAGAGGATGTAGGTAGGTTTATAGGGGGATCTGATAATTCTTTCTTATCTTCTTCTTTGAACATAGAACCGTTGCCGGTGAGAATGTAATTAGCATTAACTTGCGGATATGCCTCGCAAAGCCCAACTATTATATCTGAAGATATGCTTTTGGTTACTCCTTTTTTGTAATGAGACACTTTGGCTTGTGCGTTTTTTACGCCTTTTTCTTTTTCAAGCGTATAAGCTGTAATTTGAAGTTCATTAATCACTTCTAAAAAACGTTCATCTCTTTCCATAAATAAATTATTTGTCTACTATAATTTATTATAGTATCTTTGCATCGTAACAAGTTGCAGATGTTACAGAGACAAAGTGGTTAAACTTTCCTCACAAGAGGTTTAATATATGGTATCCGTAGTAGCTGCAACCTATTGCGGATATTTTTTTAATTTTAAATATAACAGACATATAGCAGCAATGAAATCAAAATTGAAGCAGAGGATAGATAGAATAGCCACTCACATAAGGAGAAGATTGATAGCCTATCGATGGCTAAATGGCCATTATGGTAAATGCTATCTATTTGTCCCTTCTGAATTTTGTTTGAAATCCGATTGCAGGTATTTGTCCTCTCATATAGGCAAATACAACCGAAGAAAATGGATAGTAGAGTTGATATTGCTGCGGCACGAAGACACACCACTGTGCGAATCGTGTCCGATGAGAGGCCGAAGAGAACCGCCCCAAATGCCGCCTGTACAGTCACCAAAGAGCGAAGAAAGGTATATTTCTCCATCTCTAATACTTTATTTGTTTCTGTAATCATAAAAAAGAACAATTATATATGAATAAATTTTTTCCTCATAAAAACGATAAATTAGGTTGGGCATGTTGCATTGTAGGATTTGCTTCTGCTATATTGGCATTTTCTGTTATCATAGCTGATATAATCATAAGAACAACCAATTAATAATATTTTTGCCATGGAAAATGAACCAAATTACACTATTATCATTTCCCGTAGATTTACAAGTGGAGATGGTTATAATGTAGAGAGAGTCATCAAAAACGCCAAAGATGGGGAGGTTATATATACCTCTCTTCATAGTTTTGAGAGTGATAGCGAAAAAGAATCTCCCGTTGCGCATCTTGAGAAGCATTTAGGATTATATCCTCCCGAAAACGAAATTCAATGCAAATGTAATAGATGCCGCAATTTCAGTGAGGATTTTTACTTTTCTCGATATCTCCTCCGAAATGGATGGATCCACCGTTTTCTTAAGATTTTCAAGTTCAAGTTTTAATCTTTCCAGGTCATTGGAAAGTATTTGCTCTTGTTTCTTAAATCCTCCATAGTGGTAGAATGTGTCCAATTTTGAAGTTGGATATATTCTGCCGCTATTCTTATAGCCTTCGATTTTAATCATTCCCATATTTTCAAGCTCAATCATCACTTTTTCAAATTGCACCTTACTAATATTAAGGTTTGGAACATCTTTATATTCAAACAAGAATCCATTCCTCTTTTGATTAATCAGCTCATTTACTATTTTATCTTTCTCTTCAGGCATTATCACTTTTGGATAATTTTCCTCCTTTTTAATAATTGGTTCTCTAAAATAGTCTTCCATATTTCTAAATAGTTAAATAATGTTTCTGCTGTAATTATTTATAGCATATGTTTTGATAGTATAAAATCTTATAGTATCTTTGCAATACAAATCAATCCAATACAAATAAAAGGATAAAATTTGATAGAAACAATAGTAACAACTAAAAAGAGATTAAGATGAACGCATTCAGTTTTTTAAAAGATGGAAAATTTAATAACAGTGAGATAATGAAACACGCTCACATCTTGAAGGCGTATCGTCGTATCTCTTTAAGTGAAGCATTGAAACAGGCTTGGTTCTTGGCAAAGAAACAGCAGAAAGAATACAGAAAGGTTGAAGAGGAAAAGAAGTCCTTCAAGCCGGTATTCAATGCAAGCAAGGGAAATGTATTGAAGGCGTTCTTTGCCGATAAATATACTAACTACGATAGTTCTTGGAGATAATTATGAATACAGAACAGATTAACGAGAATTTGGCTTTCCTTCATCAATACGTAAAGGATTTGGAGGAGAAAGACGAAAAGACCGTTCAGTTGTTGACCACTTTTAATAAGCCAAAGAAATGGATTATAAACTACCTCTTCAATTTGATAAGTGAATACGAAGCCCTGTTAGGTTAGAATCTACGAAAGAAGCGAGCGAAACGCTTTCAGGGCACAATGGTAAACCGATGACTCCTAATTCGGGATGGGAGGCTTAACCCTCAAAAATGAAGCCGTGTTCAGGGCACGTTAAAGTAGCCTGCGCTAATAAGCATTATAGCCGAGGCGGAGAATAATAAACTGTATAAGCAATCGATGGCGATGATATGAGCCTAAGACAGCAGCAGTCGATAAGTTAAAGATCATCACACTATTAGTGTGTATATATAGCCCTACTGACGGATTGAACGGCATCCGATAGCGAGAATCGGGTAGGGCACTTTTTGCAGTGTTTTATTTTTTATTTGTGTGGTTCTATAGTGTACGGTCTGTGAAGATAGTGCACTTTTTAATAAGGAGAATTGGCGGAATCAGTAGACGCACCACTCGATAATAGGAATGTCAACCTTAGATGTGGCGAGCTTGACAACTCATCTTGGTGCAAATCCAAGATTCTCCACAATAATAATCAAATAATTAATCTTATGAAACGTACTCCACTATTAGCAATTTGGACAATATCATTTGCAATGGTGATATTGTTTGCAAACCGATTAAATATCGTTTTCTGGCTTTCATTTACTGTGTTTGCATTATGCTCCATATACATGGAAAAGCACCAAAAGAGACTAAAGAGAGAAAAGTGATATAGGTATGCGGTTCGAGAGAATAGCTGTTTTATGTGTGAAAATTCGTGTTTCGATTAAGTCCTGTATCTGACGTGATACAGGAAACGGGCGTAAAGTGGCAGTGTGTGAGCTCACCTGTCCAGTTGGGTTATTGCCGGTTCGAATCCGGTTACGTCCACAAATCAATAATTTAAATATTTGTATTATGAAAGGAATAAAAGGGAAAAAAGGGTTTGATAAAAGCAAAGAGAGAATACGTATAGAAAAAAAACTTCTAAAGAAAGAAGACGATGTTAAATTTGACCATAGCGATGAAATGTTATTAAAAATACGTAGAATCGCTATCGAACTGAATAGAAAAGCTAGAGAAGAGAGGATTATTGAAAAGGGGCAACGTTTATATACGGTGGTGAACAATAAAGAAGCCGAATATATTCAGGTAGTTAGAAACTATTAATTATGGATGCGGTTGTACAATATGCTATCGATCAAGGTTTAAAAATTGCATTTGAAGCTTTTGACAAATGGAGGAACGACTTTTTAAATAATCCATCTATAGTAGTACCAAAATCAAAAGCTGAAGAATATGCAGGTGGCCGAATGGTTCTCAAGAACTTAGAAGATAGAGGATTTATATCCCCATATCAGTTTGGAATCGAAACTGTAACAGATGAGGAAGGTAATATAATTACTGAGCCTAAAGGGCGTATTTATTATAAGCGATGTGAAATAATGAAGGCCATAGAGGATGGAAACATCTTGAAGTGCCTTCAAAAGCGCAAATAATCTTTTTTGATATAATTAAACTTTTCGGAAGCGTCGGTTCGTGAGGATAGACGCTTTATTTTATTTGATTAACCACTTTAAATAATATAAGATATGCCAATTATTAAAAAAAATGACGTAACTCCTGAACGTCCAGTAATTATTGTGCTATATGGCACACCGGGAACAGGAAAAACTTCTGTTGCTACAACTGCATATAATCCTCTTTTAATAGATACAGATAGAGGATATGATAGAGCTGTACAACGATGTGATACCCTTATCGCCAACAAATGGGAAGACATAACGGCGGAATATGAAACAATGAAGTCTTATAGTACTATCATTTGCGATACTGCTAAAGCGTGCTTGGATGATTATCTGATGAATTTTGCTGTAAAAAACAACTACAAGTTATTAACCAATACCTTAAAAAGATTTGGGCAAATAGCAGAAGACTTTAAGTCGTTTGTTAATCAACTTCGTTCTAATGGTTCTGACATTATTTTTATTTGCCATGATAAAGAGGTAGCGGAGGGTGACATTATAAAGCATTCACCGGATTGCACAGGACAGAGTAAAGATTTGCTTCTCCGAATTGCTGATCAGGTTGGATATATATCTAAAGTAAACGGTAAGCGCACTATTTCATTTGAACCAACTGATACTTTTATTGGGAAAAATGTAGCACAATTAAAGATGATGGAAATACCAGAATCATCTAGTGCTGATTTTTCTACATTTATGGCAAATGTGATTTCTACAGTAAAGCATGCAATACAAAATAAGTCAGAGGAACAGAAAAAAGCAAATGAGATGCTTTCCTCTTTGAGAGAACAACTTGCAGCTGCCATGACAGACGAAGATATAGTTGCCCTCATCGAAGCAATGAAAGAATTGCCACAAGTACTTCAGTATCCGTTTTTCTCTGAAATGAAGTCTAACCTTGCATCCAAGGGATATAAGTACGAAAACAAGAAATTTGTAAAAGATGCAGCCGCTTAAGCCTCTTATAAGAGTTACACAACTCGAAGCATACAGAAAGTACATTGAACAGAGCGAATATGCCAATTATGAAATTACCGAGCAATCTGTAATAGAAAGCATAACAGGTGTATTTGCCGGAAATGAATACACTCGCATAGGCACCGCTTTCCACTCCATTGTGGAAACGGGGAAGCCTGTGTGTGATAAAGTTTCTGCCGGTGAACGTACCTTCCTTTACTACGGAAAAGAACAGAAAGAACCAGTTCCTTGTGGACGCAAATTCAATATTGATGGGTTCGATGTTATTTTGGATGTAAATCAGTGTAAGGTCGCAATGGATTACCGCAACGAACACCCCGATGCTTTTCATGAAATACGCATTTACAAAGATTTTGGAGATGCTGTCATAACCGGATGCGCTGATATGATAGACGGTATAGAGATACGGGATATAAAGACTAAGTATTCTTACCCGTCTGATACTGACTATATCAATTCTTGCCAATGGCGGCTTTATCTTGAGATTTTTAAAGCGGATATATTCCATTTCGACCTATTTGTGTTCGATGGCTATAAAATAGACAAGCATGGATATGATGTAAGAGGGTTACCGCTTGAAAAATATTCTCCTGCGATAACCTGCTACCGGTATGATGGGATGGAACGAGATAATAGGAATTTGCTTCGTTCATTTCTTGAATGGGCAGAATACAGGGATTTAATTAAATATTTAATAAAAGAAAAAATAGATTGACTATGGCAAACCAAATAACCGGACGGATAATCGAAATCGGACAAACCGTTCAAATCCCATCCAAAAACGGTGGTTCCTCATTTACGAAACGGGAGTTTATTTTAGATGCTACCACTTATGATCCTTATACGGGAGAGCGTAGCGAGTATGAAAACATTATTCCCTTAGAGTTTTCAGGTGACAAGTGTGCAGAACTTGACCGCTATAAAAATGATGATGTGGTGACTGTGTCATTCGCATTACAAGGGCGTTCTTGGACGAATCAAGACGGAGAGCTCAAACGTATGGCATCTATCCGGTGCTACAAAATAGAAGGGCGTGGCGGTGTATCCCAGTCCCCACAAACTGCACCAATACAACAACCACAGCCAACTTATCATCAACCGCAGGATTTTCCGCCTCCGGTTGATGCAAATGGTAATGCAAAGGACGACTTACCTTTTTAGCGTATGATTTTCGATTTGAAGAATGATATGGAAGAGATTTGGAAAACAGTAAAAGGTTATAATGGATATTATCAAGTTTCTAATACAGGTAAAGTTCGGAATCCTAATAAGGTGCTTACTCCAAATGTTGGAGTAAAGAACGGATATGTTTATGTTACTTTGAGAAAAGATAAAAGACTGTTACATCGAATTGTTGCAGAAACTTTTATCCCCAATCCATTTAATAAACCAGAGGTAGACCACATTAATGGAATTAGAACGGATAATAATGTTTGTAATTTAAGGTGGGTAACTCGCACGGAAAACAATAATAATCCTATTACTAAAAGCCGTTTTAGTAAATCTGCTAAAGGTAAAGTTATCAATGCAGAAACTAAAAAACGAATGTCAATGAGCCGAAAAGGGGAAAAACATCCAATGTATAATAAAAAGCATTCAAGTTTTTCTAAAAGAAAGATGTCTATAACTCATTCAATTCCAGTTGTGCAATTTGGATTACAAATGAATTATATAGCTGAATTTGAAAGTGCAAAAGTGGCTTCTCTTGAAACACAAGTTGCTGCATCAAGTATCAATGCTTGTACGCTCGGCAAAAGGAAAACGGCTGGTGGCTATATTTGGAAAAAGAAAAATGATATTTAATTTATCAAATCATTATGAAATACCCAAGTTCAAGGAGTATGTAAACAAGCTGTTTAGTGAACGTGCGGTGGTGGAAGTGAAAAAGAAACTACCTAACCGCACGCTTGCCCAAAACAGCTACTTGCATCTTCTTTTAGGGTATTTCGGTAGTGAGTACGGTTGTAGCCTTGACGAAGCCAAAATTGACTTCTATAAGAGAACTTGCAACCGTGATTTGTTTGAACGCAAAACGATCAACAAGAAAGGTGAAGAAGTAACTTATTTACGCAGTTCGGCAGAACTGACAACAGGAGAAATGACTTTATCTATTGAGCGTTTCCGTAATTGGAGCACGGCACAGGCAGATATTTATCTACCGGCTGCTAATGAACATCAAATGTTGGTATATGCCCAGCAAGAAATTGAACGTAACAAAGAATTTATTTAGCTATGAATATAACAAGAACCATATCCGGGCAGGTGGCTGAAAAAATGGTAGCCCCTATTGGTGCTAAAATTAAATCGCTTTCCGAGGAAAGGATAGATTTAGCAAACAAAGCTGTTTCAGATGCTTTACCAAAGGACTTGAAACAATGCTTTGAGAAATATAAAAGCGTGTTTTGCAAATCTCAAAGTGTAACATTCTGTAATGGGAAACAAGAGGTAAGACTGGATGGACTTTCATACTTTCCTGCTTCTACAACATGGTTTCCTCATGTTGAAGTCGGTAGTCAAATAGTTGGTAAGATTGATAAGTTGAGATTGAAAATTGAAAAGCTAAAAGATGAAAAAGAAAAGACGTACAACTCAATTGTTTCAACGCTTCTTTCTCTGCGAACATTCAAAAGAGTGAAAGATCAATTTCCTGATGCTTACGAATATTTGAAAGAATACGAAGATAATGAGAAAACAGCTTTATCCCTGCCTATTGATGATATTCTTTCAGTAATCAAGAAATATAAATAATTCCAAATAACAGCAATTTGGAAGTTTTGAAATAGAAATAATGCGAAAAATAAAGGTTGTTCATGTGTATTTAATATTTGAGAAGAAGAACTACTATTTTAGTTCAATTTCTGCAATATATCGGCACATGAGCGAGAATCAAATAGGAATAAAACAAAGTACATTATCTCACAATACGGATGATACCATTCTGACTGGAAAGGCTATTATTCGGAAAGGTGAGTTATTGAGATAGCCTTGTTAACCTTTTACCCCTGCCTGCTCGGTCTGTGAAGATATAGCGGGCAAACATGGAGAAGTGGCGGAATCAGTAGACGCACCACTCGATAATAGGAATGCCAACCTTAGATGTGGTGAGCTTGGCAACTCGTCCCAGTGCAAATCTGGGCTTCTCCACAACCCTTTATGAGAGAAAATCCGTTTTAATCCGAGAGTAGGGCGAAGATAGCGCAGGGATTCATCCGCACGGCATCGGTTAGCCGTTGACTCTATCTGAAAGGTGACACGAAATCGGATAGGATTAGGAATGTTTGTTGTTTGTGCCCCGGAGAATACGCTTCGGGGCTTTTAATTAGGTAAGATATGGCAATAGATAAAATTAAAACAGTAGGTCAGCTTAGAAAGGTTATTGAAGATCTTTCTGACGATTATGAAATCGAGATGAGAGTAAGACGCAAATTGTCGGATGAAGAATTAAAACATTGCAGATATCCTTATCCATACGAGACTCAATATTCAGAGCTTGAATTTGACGATATAGGTGTGTCTGACAAAGTATTATGCTTGGGAGTTGAATTAAAAGACGAATGATATATGAAGAAAGAAGCATATATAAATAAGAATGACCCCGAACTCAGGGAGTGGCTAAGGGCACAAGGGCTTGTACCTGTTACATATCCTGATTGTGATGAACGACAAGGGTTAACCGCTCCATATCCAAATGGCCTTGGTGAAATGACAATGTATCATGATGGGATTCGGTATGAAGAAGACGATGATTCTGATGAGTTTATTATTTGTGACAGCGAAGAAGAGTTTAAGAGGACTGTTATTGAACTTTTAAATAAATATGGAAACTAAAAAGGAATCAGCCTTTGTTAAAGGCGCAGAATGGGTGGATGGACATCCCCCAAAAGCTGATGGATGTAATTTTTGCAATGAACTTGCTGGTATTAATCATAAATCAGATGAGTGCTATCTTAACTATAACGACGACATGCTAACTATTGACGTTGATATACCATTAAGTTGGGGTAGTGCAACTGGATATTATGGCTTTGATATTAACTATTGCCCGTTTTGTGGCAGGAAACTGAAATAATAGGATGCCGTACTACATAAAACAAACTAAAGCTAAGAAGAAAGACAAGCCTTTACCTCTGTTTGATAAAGCAGGGGTAACAGTAAAGAAGAAGCCGGATTTGAAAGCTAAGCTCGACAAGGAGTTTTCCCTTTTTATCCGGCTTCGTGATGCAATGCCAAACGGGTATTTTAGATGTATCTCGTGCGGACAGATAAAGCCCTTTGAACAAGCTGATAACGGGCATTACATAAATCGCCAACACATGAACACCCGTTTCGATGAAATGAACTGCAACGCTCAATGTAGGCACTGTAATCGCTTCATGGAAGGTAACATTCAGAACTATCGAAAGGGCTTGATTGCCAAGTATGGTGAACAGAGAGTTATCCTACTCGAAGCAAAGCAGGCTATTAGCCGGAAGTTCGCTGATTTTGAGTATGAACAGCTAATCAAGTATTACAAAGCACTTAATAAGAAGTTACGAAAGGAGAAAGGAGTATAATATTAATAATTTTAAGATACACGATTATGGAAACAAAAGCAGTTATTAATGAATGTAAAGAGATTAAAGATTATTTCCCATGTTTATTCGCGAATAAAGATAAATCTATTGTGATTCTTGCAGAAGAAAGAACCAGCGAAAAGACATTTGCAGGAATGATTATTCATTCTAATAGTAAAGCTAAAGGGTGTAGTTTAGGGTGCTATTCAACAGGATGGACATATCAGCAATTTCAGAGATTACCAAAATATTCAACGATAACTTTAGAAATTACTCAAAATGATTGACTATAATAAGCTGTTCGCTTTTCGTAGTATTGTAAATAATACAAAAGCGATTAAAACATTTTCTAATAATAGCTCATTGGCTCTTTATGATAAAAGACTTAGGACTACCTTTTCTAAGTTTCTAAGTGCCCCACGCCCTGTGAGAAAATTTTTTGTAACAGATTCAACGATGAAAAGAATTGAGGTTATGGATTTAAGTCATTGTCCATGCAGCAGTTTAAAATCATTGTTTGATAAATATGGCAATGAGGTCGGATTTGTTTTTTGTAATAAAGATAAAATACACTTTATTTATTCGATAACAAATAACTTCATATCTCTCATCTGTTTCAAAGGAGAAAAAGAGCCTTTGGTATATCAAGACCCTACTAAAAGATACCAGAATAATAATATTGAGGATTATTCATATATGAATAAATCTATCATTGGTAGCTGCATAATGCCTTATTCAGACAACAATCCAATAATGCTACCCAATTGTGCTTCTGGTAGGATAAGAAGCCGGATTGATGGCGATTCGACTTTTACGGTAAGCAGAGAGTTTTTGTCAGAAGTAAAAAAATATAAGAAAGAAGTTGAATCTATTGAAAAAAAAGGGATTTCTATTGATAAAGGAACTGAAATTAGCCTTGACAAGTTAAAAAATTTATCTCCATATCTATATGCTGAAAATATCAACTATCGTAGCAAATTGAATGATATATGGCTTTGTATAAGGATGTTTGTGTTTTTAAAAACGGCAAAAGTAATAGATGAAACTTTTATTGCTGAGAATGGCAACGCAAAACAATACATAGAAAATGGGAGAAAAAATCAAGGCGTTATAGTAGTAGATTCCTTTTATGATTCAACCATAAATGTAATTAATCCATTCTCTGTTAGTGGACACTTCAGGAATCAACCTAAGAAAAACGATAAAGGAGAATGGTATGAAGAGTTAATCTATATTGATTCTTACATTAAAAATGGTTATACACGAAAAGCTAAAATATTAGAGCAATAATGTTCAAATTAAGAGATTACCAACAGAAAGCCTCTGATGCAGCCGTTTCTTTTTTCAATAACAAGGCAAAGAAGACAAACGCTATCATGGTACTCCCAACAGGTTCAGGCAAATCGCTCATCATTGCCGACATCGCCAATCGCTTAGACGGGCACACCTTAGTCTTTCAGCCCAGCAAGGAAATACTCGAGCAAAATTTTAAGAAGCTCTGTTCGTATGGCGTACTTGACTGCTCCATCTACTCGGCTTCTTTTAATTCCAAGGAGATAAGCCGGATAACATTTGCCACCATCGGCAGTGTGAAGAATCATCCTGAGCTGTTTACCCACTTCAAGAACATCATTGTTGATGAATGCCACCTTGTAAACCCTAAAGAGGGAATGTACAAGGATTTCTTTGATGCGGTAAAGTGCAAGGTTCTTGGCTTGACTGCAACACCATACCGTTTAAGCTCCAGCCGTGATTTCGGCTCTATGCTGAAATTCATCACCCGGACAAAGCCGCATGTTTTTTCAGAGGTCATTTACCATGTACAGGTATCAACCCTATTAGATTTGGGATATTTAGCAAAACTAAATTATTATCCAATGAATCCTTCGGGATGGAACGAACTCAATTTGAAAGTAAATACCACTGGTGCCGACTATACAGATAGGTCAGTTCAAAGAGAATATGAACGGATAGACTTCTACGGTTATCTCGTTCATATCGTCCAAAGGCTG
>OJNQ01001727.1_pt1 | contig 15104 bp, 14 predicted proteins | sample 1597621 | NCBI WGS metagenome assembly OJNQ01 (sample SAMEA2452137, study PRJEB22498) | human gut metagenome | reverse complement strand
TTGCCTTTCTGTATTCCCTTTAACCACTCCACCGCCCTTTCATAGCGATTTTCCCTCAAAGAAGACATTTTCGCGGGATTGCCCAGCGAATAAATATGGTATACCGCTATATCCAGGCACATCATAAGGATCAGCGGATGCCGTTCTTCGCCTCTGGCGGCGAAGATCCTGTCCACGTCATAACGTCCCGCCATATATGATTTCATTTCCTCTATGGCCCGGTCCTCGCAAATGTCCAGGATCGAATTGTCCTCCCTTGTTATTGCGTCAATGATTTCCCGGTGCACGCTTGCATCATAGTCGTTCGGTTCAATGTACTGCGTCATAATCTATATTTGTTTTTACTTCTGAAAGCCTTTACCGGTATTTTTATCATCGGTTGAAGCTCCAGGCACTTGTTATCAATAATACGTTTGGCCCCCTCTATGCAGTCCGGCCCGTCGGCGGGATATGTCAATTGGAGGTTGAACAGGAGGAACTGTTCCGCAAGGCGGACCATATCCGGATTTTCTTTCTCATCCTGGTTGAAGATGAGACGTCCTTCACGGTTGAGCGGCTCCAGGTTGGCTTCTATGCGGGTGGCTTTTTCCGTTTTCTTCTCTTCATCGGGACGGATATTGATCCGTTTGCCTTTTTCCTCGCACTTTGCTTTAAGAAGGGGGCGGAAAACCTGCTGGAAGAACGGGTCCTGGAGTGAGTTGTTTTCCATATAATGATAGACGGATACTTTCCCACGGACAAAATCGTCCAGAAAGAAATACCAGTCAATAAAATCGGAGTTCAACCCGCGATTTAGGAATCCCTTGATGATATAATATATGCCGTCTTTCTCACCGACCAGCCAAACGGCTTTATAGGAACTTTTCCCCTTCTTGCTTTGTCCCGGTGACGGGTCGCCGTAAACGACAAGAAACTTGAACCGTCCAAGAGGCGGAACCTTCCCCCAATGGAGTTCCTTAAATATTTCCCCCTCACTGACCGGGTTATTGAAATATTCGGTTTGCCCGGATGCCGCACTGATTTTTCCCAGGATTTCATTGATCATTTCTTCCGTGTTCTTCTGGGGCCAGGTACTGTTCCCTTTTTCATCCCGAATATTGACAATGTCCCAATGGTCGGCCATCTTGCCGGCTCTTACGACACAGCAATCCTTTGCAATGATGTTGCCACAGAAAATAATGGTGACCGGTACGGCCGGGTCCCGGGTTCCGTAAACGGCCTTTTCCCAAAAATTCCACATGTCTTTTATACGTTCGGCATTCCTGCACGCTTCGTCGGTATCGAAGTCGTCGACCAGCAACATGTCCGGACGGTAGGATTTGTTTCTCGATCCGCGCGGGGCATTTCCGTAGCCGATGGCCCGGAAGGCCACGTCGCATTTGGTGATAAATTCTTCATCCGTCCATTTTGCTCCGATTTGTTCCCCGTAATAAGCCCTCAGGCGCGGGTTGCTTTCCAGTTCTTTCCTGTACGGATCAAGCAGGCGGACCGCCGCTCCCTGGGTGGCGCTGACCATCATTATATTGTGCTTGCGTCCGATCAGGACCAGGTAAAGCACGATAAACATGACGACGGTACTTTTTGCCAGGCTTCGCGCCCAGGAAAGAACCTCGAACCATTCATCGTTTTTTATGCACCGCCTGATCGCTTTTATATGAAAAGGGGCAAATTCATATTTTGCATATTCAGGAAAGAAAAACGTGATCCATTCCAAAACGTGCGCTTCCAGGTAAGCCCTGTGCTCATCCATTTCTTTCCGGTTCTTATGGATGACGGGGACATCCGCCATCAAGGACTCAAAATAATTTTCCCACCTGCGTAACGCTTCTCTGTCTTCCGTCTTCATAGCGTGGTTTTAATGAACGTGTCCCATAATACGCCGAACTCCTTGGCCTTGCCCATGTCTTCGCTCCTTAGCCATGACAGGAACCGCATTCCCGACGAAATCAGGTCCTTGAGGCCGGCGTCTTTTTACAGCCGGTCAACGGCCTGGGAGAGTTTTTGAATAGTGGCGGCCTCTGATGCGTCCGCGAACCGTTTTCCTTCCGGCTTGGCAGAAATGACCTGGTTAATTTCCGCGATTTGCCGGTGCAGGTTATTGATCTGCTGTTCACGGGTCATGGTCATACCGACTTTCAGTTCGGCCCACTTCCCTTTATCGCACCAGGATATGATCGTACGGCGGCTGACTCCGACCTTTTCGGCAATCTCCGCCTGGGTTAAATCTTCCCGGATATACAGGACTTTAGCCCATTCCCTTTTCTGTTGGTTGGTTAAATCTGTCATTTTCAATGTTGATTTTGGTTATGAAATTTTCCTCAAAATTCGACTTTATATAAGACTCCGGCAACTTTTATCCGCATGATACGGCGGCGTGGCGGCATGATACCCGTGCAGGAGCGGCATGATAAAAAGCCGATTTGCAGGGGTGGTTTTTTGCCCGGAAATTTGCACCAAAACATGACGCAAATGGCAAAGCAATTTTTCAACATGATAGCTTCCGAGGAAGGTACGGCCTGTATCTTATTATACGGTGACATAGGTAGCGGTACGGATGAGATACGGAGTTCGGATATCGTCAGGGAGTTCCTGGAACTGACCGCCCTTTATAAGAAGGTGGATATCCGGATCAACTCCATGGGAGGTGACGTATTTGCCGGACTTGCCATATTTAACGCGCTTCGAAACAGTGGCTCGGACATTACATTATATATAGATGGCGTGGCAGCCAGCATAGCCAGCGTGATAGCCTCCTGCGGAAAGCCGGTATACGCGAGCCGTTACGCCCGCATGGTGGTACATAGCGTATCGGGGGGATGTTACGGGAACAAGGAGGACCATAAACGTTGCATAAACGAGCTGGAATCCCTGGAAGAGACCCTGGCCGATATTTATTCCGCGAAATCCGGGAAGGACCGGGAAGAGATCAAAAACTCTTTTTTTGACGGGAAGGACCATTGGTTCACGGCGGAAGAAGCCTTAAAGGAAGGCTTGATCGATGGCATATACGATACGGAACCCGTCGAAGAGGCCTCTTCCCCTGAAGAAATATATCATGTTTTCCAAAACCGTTTAAAACCAAACCCAAATACAATGTTTACAGACGAATTAAGAAAGAGACCGTCATTCGCCAATCTGGCAAGTGACGAAGAAATGCTCCTGCACATCGGACACCTGGAAACGGAGGCCGGACGCGTATCCGGCTTGACAGCCCAAATCACCGAGCTTCAAAGTTCCCTCCAAACGTATAAGGACAAGGAGGAGAAAGAGGCCGAAGCCAAAAGGAACGCCCTGGTCGACGCAGCCATAAAAGACGGCCGTATCCGTGAGAACCAGAGAAAGATGTACCAGGACCTTTTAGTATCCGATCCGGAAAATGCGGAGGCGGTGCTTAAATCCTTGAAACCGTCCCGCCGTGTGCTGGACGATATCCAGACTACCCAAGAGGGGGAAATCTCCGCATGGGAAAACAGAATGAAACAAATCAAAGACAACTTAAAATCTTAACAAAACGATGATTAAAGTAACCAATACCAACTATGCGGGTGAAGTTCTTGAAATGCTTCTTACCCGGGCCGCAACAAGCAACGAATTAGTAGAGAAGGGACTGATCCACATGGAACCGGGTGTGGAGAAAGCGTATTTCCTTCCCCGCATGAAAACGGGAAAGATGCTTCAAAAGCGCAAGGAAATGCCGACCAGCCAGGACAGCAAGGGGGATTTCACGTATGACGAACGCGCCTTGATTCCGGTGGACTTCATGGCATACACGGAGTTCAATCCCCGTTCCTTTGAAAATATCTGGCGTAAATGGCAACCGAAAGGGAATCTCGTGTTTTCGGAGCTTCCGGCAGAGGGACAAAACGCGTTGCTGCGTGAAATGTCCAAACAGGTAAAATTCGAACTGGGATTCCACTTCATCAATGGCATACTGGGCGATGACGACGACCACCTCTTTAACGGCATCGTCACCCGTATGTTAAGCGACAAGGACGTCATCTATGTGGTTTCCGGTGAAACGTCCATGCTGAAAAAATTGAAAGCCGTGAAGGACTCCATTCCGACCACCATGAGAAGCAATCCGGGACTTAGAATCCTGATGAGCGTAACGGATTTCGACCAGTATGACGAAGAATTGACCCAGCAGCCCAACAAGGGGGCCAACTATACGGACATGAACGTTGAGCGCTACAAGGGCATCCGTATCGTTCCGCTCTCTTCATGGCCGGAAGGTCTCATAGTGGCCACCGTCTGCGGGATGGATTACGATACGAACCTTTGGGCCGCCGTCAACCTTGTGGACGACATGGACGTGATCCAGATCGATAAAGTGACGAATGCCGGTGAAAAGTATTTCTTTAAAATGCTGATGAAGGCGGACACGAATATCGCCTGGGGTGAAGAAGTCGTCCTGCTGGATTCCAGGGAGGTGGAAGATGCGGAACTTAGCGGTACGACCATTACGCTTAAAAGTCCGTCCGGACAGATCGAGATCACGCCGGAGGCCGCTGCAACCTACAGCATTACCGGTGATGGCGTTATTCTGGGTGCGCGTTTGAGCATAGCCAATAAGGCCACGGAAGAGGCAAATGTGATCACTATCGGAGCATTTGACATAGAGGCGGGTAAAACCGTGACTGTCGGATATGACGGCAAGAATTGGTTCAAAGCGACAGGAGGCGCTAAGGCGTGAAGACTTCGGAGAAAGGAAAAGCCCTGATCCGGGAATTTGAATCGCTGCGCGAATTTTTCAGTTCGTCCACGTTGCTGGCCCTGATCGACGTTCCCTTCCTGATCATCTTTCAGGCGTAAAGGAAGGCGACCGGATCGATAAAAGGCGTGCCGAGTATTTCCTCGATAAGGACCTGGAAGACGTGGAAGCGGTCATAAACCGCGAATGTCCGGGGGTAAACCAGAACCAGTTCGATGCGCTTGCATCATTCGTTTTCAATCTGGGGGGAAAGAAATTCCTTTCCTCCACGCTGCTTAAATGCGTGAAGGCGAATCCTGGCAATCCCAATATCCGGGGCGAATTTCTAAGATGGGTAAAAGCGGGAGGCGTCACCCTGTCGGGATTGATGCGCCGTCGCCGTCGGGAAGCGGAACTGTACTTTTCATAAAGGAAGGAGGTTTTCCCGATGGACCATTTCCTGGACATACTGCAAACGGTATTTAGCGCCAGTGGCTGGATTTGGGGTGTCCTGTTGTTTTTCCAGACCCGCAAGCTAAAGAAAGCGCAACTGGTAAAAGATACCCGGGCGGTATGGCAGGAAATAGCCGAATCAAACAATGAGTCACTTTTAAAACAAAACGAAAGACTGATAGAACTGCATGAAGAATTTTGGAAACTTAAAGACACTCTGGAAATGGTGCTGCACAAAATTGTTGTCTGTCGCCATTATGATCGCTGCCCTGTCCGCATTCTCGTGCAGGAGCACGAAGGGAACTTCTACTATAGAAGGGGCGGACAGTCTCCGATGGGACAAAAAGGTATCCGTCACGCTCGCGACAATCCCGTCGAGCCTGGCCAGGATGGAGATACCGATCGACAGCCTCCGTAGGCTCCCCGAAGAAGCCTTCTATGAGAAGAAAGAAGGCAAGGCTACCGTAAAGGCCGGCGTAAAAGACGGGACACTTCTGGTTTCCGCCTCCTGCGACAGCCTTCAGGCGCTGGTCTACAGCCAGCAGGAAGCACTGGTGCGTATACGTGATACGCTGGAGCAATACGAAAGCCAAAAAGAACCGGATGTATTTACATTTTGGATGCAAATCAAATGTTATTTGACCGGGGCTTTAATAGGATTTACGTTGACATATTTTATAACCAAAATCAGAAAATAACAATGGATAAAAAAAAGACACGTTCCATCGGACTCAAGAAAGCGATGTTCGGGGATGTAAATCCCGAAGGGGGAATGCCTTCGGCTGAGAACCTCCTGCAATTGGGGAATACGCTGAAAGGGACAGCTTCATTCAACACGGAAGAAGACAGCGCCCAGGATTTTTACTCGGAGGAGAACGGTTCCACCCCTGAAGAATCCGTTCTGACGGAACCGGGGTTGAAACAGGTGAAGCTGAATCTTATGGAATGGGACAACGAGACGCTGAAAAAAGTTTTCGGGGGTACGACCAAAACGGAAGATGTCACCGTCGAGGGCAAGACTTACAGTGTCGAGAAGTTCGTAGCCCCTAAGGACATGGTCACTGTCGAAATGGCTGTAAGGGTCATTAGCCTTTACAACGTATGTATCGACATTCCCCGTGCCCAGGTCAAGGCCCGTTTCGTATGGAACCTGACACGCACCGATATCGCCCAGATCGAAATCACGGCAAAGGCAATGGCGCCGATCGGAGCGAACGACGGTCCGTATGAAGTGTATAAGCTGGGTGAACCCAAAACGGAAGAAGGAGCATAAAAATGGGACGCAGACTTCGTGAATCGGATGCGGCCGGCTCAATGCTGGATGATGCGGTGGCGATAGACATTCCGGCGCCCTGGCTGCTCCGAAAGTTCGGGCAGAAAAGCATCCGGGCATATTTCCGTCTTCCGGTTTATGCGACTCTTTTAAGGATCAGCAAGATGTACACCCGCCTTGGAATAGACCTGACAAGGCTTCAAAAAGGGGAACTGCATGAGGTGATGCACATCATCGCCAAACATGGAAAGAGGGTTTCCCGTATTGTTGCGACAGGGCTGCTAAGGGGCGGAATAACGAATTTTCTATTTTGCCGGCTGCTGGCCTGGTATCTTAGAAATCACATGACATCGCTCGGCATGGCGCAACTGGCAAAGATCATGTTGTTGCTTTCAGGCGGTGAACATTTCGCCAGTATTATCAAATCGGTCGGTCTGATGAGCGTGACCAGTCCGGTTTTGAGCCAGGAGGAAACGAGGAGTTAACGGTGGAATTTATTCCGCCCCATAGCCCGTTTGGACAAATAAAACAAATTATGGAGGCCGGTTTTACCTATCATGAAATCATGTATGAAATTCCTTGGTGCGTGATACTTAACATGATTAGCGACACCGGAGAAACCAGAAAAAAACAGGAAAACTCAGATTTAGAAGAAGGCGAACTGATCAGTTCCGAACAGGAGGAACTGGAGTTCCTCGGCTTAGCTTGAAAAACGTTATGAACGAGACAGTACAGGTTACATATAAATTCGGCGGGGACCTTGACAAAAAAGTCGAGGAAGTGACGTTGGGTATCAAAGGACTGCGGGACGAGTCGGAAAGTACATTCCGCCGTTTGCTGGAGTCCAGCGACAACACGTTCAATTCCATGAGCGAAAATAACCGCCGTCTTGCTGTCAGCATTCAGGAAAACATCAATACCCTCCGGCAATTATCGGCAACGGAAGAATCCCTGGATAACAGCAGGGTGCAGGGGAACATATCGACAGCAGCCTATCTTGAAACCAAAGCCAAATTAGTAGTAAAGGAAAATGAGCTCCGTGAGGCGATCATTACCGGGACACATACTTTAAACGAACGGATCGGCAAGGAAAAAGAGGCAGTCGGTTCCTTGAACTCGTTGCGCGGTAGTATGATGTCACTCGTTGATACCTACCGATCCATGAGTAAAGCCGACCGGGACGGGGAAGCGGGCAGTCAGCTACTTACAAAAATCCAAAACCTTGACAAGGAGATCGGCCAGGCAGAAAGTCGTCTGGCCGGCCTCCGCAGTGCCGGAGGAACCACATTTAACAGCCTTAACATGTCCGTCCAGCAGGTGGCGAGGGAACTTCCCTCGCTGACCATGGGCGTGAATACCTTTTTTCTGGCCATATCGAATAACATGCCGATCCTGATCGACGATGTAAAACGGGCACGCCAGCAATATGCGCTCCTCAAAGCAGAAGGACAGGCGGCCACCCCGGTATGGAAGCAACTCGCATCGTCTATCATTTCATGGCAAACGGCATTAGTCGTTGCCATCACCATGCTTTCCATGTACGGGAAAGATATAATCTCCTGGGGACGGGATTTGTTCTCCGCAAACAAGTCGCAACGCTTGTTAACCGAAAGTTTGCAGGAATTTAACGAGGAACTGCTGAAAGAACGCCAGTCGCTGGAAGAAGTTTTCAGCCGGCTGAATAAGACGAAGGAAGGGACGGAAGGCCGGAGAAAGGCCATCAACCAAATCAACGACCTGTATGGGAAATACCTTCCTAATTTGTTGTCGGAAAAAAGTTCTCTGGATGAAGTGAACGCCGCTTATAAACGGATTACCGCATCGATCAGGGAAAACGCGGCGGCTAAAGCCCAGGCTTCGGCTACAAGCAAAGTTGCGGACAAGGCGCTCAAAACACAAGCGGAGGCTTTAACCTCCATGCGTAACGAACTGAAAGGCCAGGACACGGGGTTTATAGACCGACTGATCGCCGATATCATGGACCTGACGGAAGAGTCCGAGCGTGCCGGGATAGGCTTCCAAAAAACATGGAGCACGGTCCTGGGAAAAGTACAATATGAAACGAAAGGAATGAAAATAGACAGTGATTTTTATGGATCACTCGAAGACTATATCAAAAGCTACCTGGAATCGGAAAAGAAGATAAAGGATATCCAAAAGCAGTATAACCCGTTTTTTAACAAGGAAGAGGCTGAGAAGGCGATCACAGAAAACAAGGGATACTGGGAAGAGGTAAAGAAACAGGCGGAATCCGTACTGGAAAATATATCTGCGGAACAGAAAAAATTACTGGATGCTGGAAAAACTACCGGTATAAGCAAAACAACGGTTACCGCATATAAAGAGGCGCGTAAAAACATAGAGGAAGCCACAGCCGCCCTTAAAGCGTATGATTCGTACGACAAGCAAGGGAAAGAAGCGACCCGGAGCATGAGCAAGGAACAGCGGGAAAAGGAAAAGGCCAATGCTGTCAAGGCGGAAGCTGCCATGCGCCTTCTGGAGATCGAAAGAGGGGAGCAATCCATTGCAGAGGCAAAAAGCGAACTTGAATTGAAAAACCAGGCTTCGGAAATAGCCAGGATGAAAGACGGGACGGCCAAGGAATTAAGACAGATCGACCTGGAGTATCAACAGAAATTGTCCTCTATCCGGAAATATGAACAGAATTTGTTACAGGCACAGCAGGAACTGGAGAAAAAGAAGTGGGAAATGGGAAACCCCGACTGGAAGAAAAAGGGGCTGGAATTTACTCCGAAAACGACTTCAACGGACCAGTTGCCTTCAGGGATCAGGCGGGAAATAGATGATTCCAAGGATAACGCTGCACTGGCTGCGGATAAGGCAAAGGAAGATGTCTTAAAAAAAATGTTGGAAAAATATCAGGACTATGACAGCCAGAGGCGGAAAATCGAAGAAAAATTTACAGCGGATTACCGTTTTCTTTCTTCCCAAAGGACCGAAACGAACAGCAGTGACATAGATGCGGCACTCATTCAGCTCGAAAAGGATAAAAAGAAGGCTTTATCGGCAATTTCATTCGACGAGTTGAAAGATTCCGATTTGTGGACGGCCATATTTTCCGATCTGGATAAAAAGTCCCTGCCCGTCTTGGAAGAACTCCAGGTCAAAGCCAGGGAGGTTAATACGTCTACCTGGACACCTGAGAATGTAAAGGAATACCAGGAAGCGATCAACCGTCTGGAAAAAGAAATAAGGTCCCGCAGCCCGTTCAAAGCGATCCGGGACGATTGGAACAAACTTCTTAAAGCGGTCAAGGGTAAAGACGGAAAAGTCGATAAGAATGCCATTTCCGAGGCACTGAACAATATCGATGAAGAAATACAGTCAGTGCTTTCCTCCCTTTCCACCATATCGGGCGGGATCGGTGATATCTTCGGTGATGATGCCGGATATGCGGCAGAACAGACAATGGAACTTGCATCGGCCTTGGGAGGTGTTGCCACTGGTGCGGCCCGCTTCGCCTCAGGTGATATCCTGGGAGGGGTAACCAGTGTCATCGGCAGCATAAGCAAGGTTTTTTCCATGGGAAAGAAAGTCAAGGAAATGAACCGTCTGGCCCGTGAAGAGAACCAAAAGTTCTATGACAATGCTATGGAAGGGGAAAAAGAGTACCAGAAGATGATCCGGGAGCGTCTACGCCTGGAACAGCAGATAGGAGAAACATCCCTGAAATACAACAAACGCATTACGACCGAACTCAAACAGCAATCAGGAGACGTTCAGAAAGAATATGAAAAGATATGGACCGAATTACAGGGGGAAGAGTTCATTTCAGGAAAAGGTTACAAACACGGTACATGGTTCCGTAAGGCCAAAACATGGAATATATATTCTTCCCTGGCAGGCAAGAGCTATGACGATATAGAAAAACTGTATACGGAAGGCCGCCTGGAAGAAAAGGTCGCAAAGTTGTTTGAACAGCTTAAAGCCTTGAAGGAAGAAGGTGCGGACATTGATCAGATGCTCGCCGACCAGGCCGAGAGCATGCGTGAAGCCTGGACGGGAACCACCTCTGACAGTATCGCGGACAGCATACTTCAGGGATTTGCCGAAGGGAAACGCTCAGCGGCAGATTTTGCGGACTGCTTTGAGGAAATGCTGAACAATGCCGTGTTGCAGGGAATAAAGCTAAGAGCCTTGGAAGAACCGCTCCGCCAATGGTACGAGAAATTTGCCCAGGCCAGTGAAGGCGGTCTGACAGAGGATAAAATCGCCTCATTGAAGGCAGAATATGACAAAGTCATAGAAAATGCGGCCCGGCAATTGGAAGAGGCCGAGAAAATTACCGGACTTGATATTTCCGGCGTAACGGGAGCCAGCCGACAGGCGACAGCCAAGGGTATAGCATCCATGAGCCAGGAAAGTGCCAGTGAACTTAATGGTAATTTTTACGCGTTGCTCCAGATGGCGGATAAAACTTGTCAGGGGGTAAATTCGATTCAGTCAATGATTACGGAAGGATTGAGTGTACTGGGACGGATCGAGGAAAATACGTCCCATTGCAAACGCCTGGAAAAAATAGAGAACGATATGGAAGGTACACGCCGTACGCTTCAGGAAATATTGAATAAGGGATTAATTTTAAGAAAAGCGGCATGAGAGGGAATTTTTTTATAGACGGACAGAACGCTTATGATGCCTTTGGCGTCTGGATTGTCAAAGGCGGTTATAAGGATCTTTTAAAGTTTCCTGCCATGACTGAACCGGAAAAGAACGACTGGCCGGAAGAAGATGGCGTTGAAGTTGACTTGTCCGATCCAAAGCTGGAAAAAAAGGAAATCGGCATTTCTTTTCTTGCCAGCCGGGATATTTACGTCGGTGAGTTTTTGGAACATTTATCGGCTCCGGGATATCATACGTTCCGTATCCCTTCACTTGAAAGGGAATGGGCCTTGCGTCTGGACAGCCAGAAAACATGCAGGATATATCCCGGGGCAACGGATTTTTCATTGAACTTCATAGAGGACCAACCCGTGAGGCCGGCTTTGAGCTTGCCCGATTCCGGCCTTGTTATCCGGCCGTCCCTTTTTGAACTGGATGGCGTCGACCTGGCCGATTACTGTGTCGTTGTCGATGAATCCATGTCTTCGTTCCAGAAAATGCCGACGGTCAAACAGAACCTGACACGAAAGGTTTCAACTGTCGACGGCCAAATATATGATCCGGAAAACGTTGTTTTTAACAGTAAAGAAACGGTGTTCAAATGCCGTATAAAGGCCGCGGACATGAACCGGATGTGGAACTGCTATGATGCCTTTTTCGGTGCGCTGATTCAACCGGGGGAACGTTCCTTGTACGTCGACTATATGGGAAACGAATTTCCCTGCTATTACAGCAAGGCTACGGACTTTAAGCTGCTCAGCCTTGCGCCTACAATGATAAGTTTTAACCTAACCTTGGTATTTACCGTATTCCGTATCGATGGTGTCGAATACCTTCTTGCCTCACAAAGAGGGAACCTTATTGTTTCTCAGGATGGTAAATACTGCATAGATGTTGAGCCATGTCGAAAATAGAGAAGAAAAAAGTCACGGACTTTAACAAGGTCCCGGACGGGAACCTGTCAAAATATATTGCATTTGGCGTTGATCGCGTCACAAATGAAAGCGCCTGGGCTGATATGGAATCGCTCAGAGGCAATACGGCTTTCCAGGAATGGCAGGATAAGAATCCCGGCAAGACGTATGACGATTGGATAGTTCTTTTGCAGGCACCAGCACAAGAAGCGGCTGACGGTATCGACAAATTAAAGGCGGATTTAACAGAGTTTGGAAAGAATGCGATTGCATCAGAAAAAGCTCGTGTCGAAGCTGAAAAACAGCGTGTTGAAGTAGAGAAATTGCGTGTCGAGGCAGAAGCCGCGCGTGCTTCTGCTGAAAGTCTGCGCGAGGATGCGGAAGAATTACGCGATCAGTCTGAAACGGAGCGTATCAATGCTGAAATTGCTCGTAAGGAAGCAGAAAGTAATCGTGTACTATCTGAAGGGTTCCGGGTTGATGAAGAAGCTAAGCGTGCAGCTGCTGAACTTGTCCGGATACAGTCAGAACAAAACCGCGTCACCGAGGAAGGTAAGCGTGTTGAAGCCGAGAAGGCTCGTGTTGCGGCTGAGTCTTTGCGCGATCAGTCGGAACAGGAACGTATCAATGCGGAGGACTTGCGTGATCAGGCTGAATCTGCACGTGCTACCGAAGAAGTTGACCGTGATCAGGCTGAACAGGAGCGCATTTCCAAGGAAGAGGAACGAGTCCAAATGGAACAGGGACGGATTTCAGCCGAAACAATCCGTGCCGAAAAAGAAAAAGCCCGTATCGTCGAAGAACAACTTCGGGAAACATCGGAATCAACCCGCCAGGCAAACGAAACAACCCGTCAGGCACAGGAAGAACAACGGGAACAGATGACAGCCCAGGTTATCCTTGATGCTGAACAGGCAACCGGCGAGGCCAACACAGCCGCCGACCGCGCCAATCGTGCAGCCGAAGCCGCCGAAGGAGTCATCAGTGGACTGCAACCCGACTGGAACGTTATCGATCCTGTCAATAAGAACTACATCAAGAACAAACCGGAGATCCCGACGTTGGATATGGCACCGACTGCCGAGACATTGAGCTATGTCAATACCGACGGTACAACCATCAATTTTCGTATCGGCGATGAAGTACGTGTAGCGGAAGAAGGAGAATATGTGTTCTACCGGCTTTATGATCTTGCCGGGGGAAAAGCTTCGTGGAAGGAATCCGGCAGCGGTACAGCCTTGCCCGGTAATGTTTATCTGACAGGAGCCAATTATTACAATGAATCAGTACGAACGATAAAACAAGGATATTTGAGCAATGAGTAAGAAAGGTGCATTTATTTATCAACAGATCGAACTGACGACGGCTGAATGGGCCGATAACGCAACCGTCTACCCTACATCAGTCTGGTTATTTGAACGTTTGGAAAACGGTAAATTCAACATGAAGCTGGCTGATGGCGTTCATACGTTTGCCCAGCTGCCGGCCGTCATGCAGGAGGTGAAGGTCACAGTTAAAACGAATGATGCCACGACCTATATCCTGACGATCACGACGGCTGAAGGTAAGTTTGACACCCCGAACCTTCGGGGAAACAATGCTCCGGTTCCTTCGATCGATCCGGAAACCAAGCATTGGAAAATAGGCGAAGAGGATACGGGTGTGGTAGCCGAAGGACAGGACGGGGAAAGCTACGACGACACGGAAATCAGGAACGCGCTGACAGCCTTGCAGCAGCAAGTCAACACGCTCGTTTCGGGTGACGCATCGAGTGCCATCGAGTCATTTAACGAGATCATCGCTTTCCTTGCCAACGTAGAGGACACACAGACGTTGCAAGGGATCATCGCCGGGCTGAACCAGAGCATCACAAACGTTCAGCAGGCGATTCCGACAAGGCTATCCCAGTTACAGAATGACGACCATACGGTCAAGGACGCTGCTTATGTCCATACCGACAATAATTACAGCAATGAAGAGAAAACGAAGGTATCGGACTCTTTGAGGTTGAAAGAGTATGTCGATGTCGAGTCTCTGGTGGCTCTTCCGTCATCACCGTATAACCTTCGCTTCAAATACACAAGCAAATCCCCGCAAGCGATCAACTTTGCCGATATCGCCAGCGTACCGGAAATGCAGGAATTCTATCTGTCGATCTTGAACAGTTCCGGGTCGGACTTTGACCAACCGGTCCCTAATGGTTCTGGCTGGCAGTCCGAGGAATCAAGTGTAACGTTACCGAACGGGAAACCAACAGGTGTATCCTTGAAGAAAGAACACGGGATAATAGTAGTTAGGGTATAATTCAAAACAGGAAGAGATGAAACGTAGATTGATATCAGGTAATCTATATAATACAGTGCCTAAATTGGTAAAGCTGGTAAGTCCTTTAGGTATCCAACAGAATTATATAATAGAGAAAAAATATAAGTTTGTGGATTTGCTAATCGTTGGAGGTGGCGGCGGAGGTGGCACAAACAGTGGTAGCGGTGGAGCTTCTGGAACAATAGCATTTGCTCGTAATATAAAAATCTCTTTGCTACCGAAAACTTTGACTTGTAAAATTGCAAAGCCTGTAAATGCACAAACTGATGGGGATAGTACAACTCTTGAAATAAACGGGGATACGATAATCTGTGCTGGAGGGCAAAGAGGTAATAGTGAGGGAGCAGGAGGGCTTGGTAATGGCTCTAAAATACCAGACAGTATATATACCATTCTATCAAAGTTGGTAGAAAACCCATCTTCCGATATCGCGATTTGTAATAATGGTGGAGGCTCTCCTGGTTATTGGAATGGTTCTTACGGTTATGCTGGTGGTTCAGGCGCATCTATGTCGGGTAATGGAAATTCATCGTCAGGAATGACCGGTGGAAACAGTGTAAGTAATGCAGATGGTATGGGCGGTTATAAAGGTGGAAATAGTCAATCTTATCAAGGTGGTACAGGATATAAATATAACAATGTACTTATTCCTATTGGCCTATTTGGAGGAGGTGGAACTTCGGGGAAAGGCTCGAACGGATCTGGTTCGGATGGGTCTGGAGCAGGTGGTGGGGCGGCAGGTCTTGAATCAGGTGGAAATGGTGGAAATTCAGGCAGATGACGGTGATTGCCAACAGTAGATTCTTTGTTTCTTTCCCTAATTTGC